>OEPF01000055.1_pt1 | contig 1378 bp, 2 predicted proteins | sample 1539291 | NCBI WGS metagenome assembly OEPF01 (sample SAMN02393652, study PRJEB22366) | activated sludge metagenome | biome: wastewater | place: Canada: Ontario | reverse complement strand
AAAGACCTTTGCTCATGGAATGTCGCAGGTGAACCCTCTCCCCAGTCAATTCTTGCTAAATCTCTCGCTTGATCTTACCCAGCAATAGTGGACACGCGGCTAAGTGAGTAAACTCTCAGTCAGAGGTGACTCACATGACAAAAACAGTATCAACCAGTAAAAAACCCCGTAAACAGCATTCGCCTGAATTTCGCAGTGAAGCCCTGAAGCTTGCTGAACGCATCGGTGTTACTGCCGCAGCCCGTGAACTCAGCCTGTATGAATCACAACTCTACAACTGGCGCAGTAAACAGCAAAATCAGCAGACGTCTTCTGAACGTGAACTGGAGATGTCTACCGAGATTGCACGTCTCAAACGCCAGCTGGCAGAACGGGATGAAGAGCTGGCTATCCTCCAAAAGGCCGCGACATACTTCGCGAAGCGCCTGAAATGAAGTATGTCTTTATTGAAAAACATCAGGCTGAGTTCAGCATCAAAGCAATGTGCCGCGTGCTCCGGGTGGCCCGCAGCGGCTGGTATACGTGGTGTCAGCGGCGGACAAGGATAAGCACGCGTCAGCAGTTCCGCCAACACTGCGACAGCGTTGTCCTCGCGGCTTTTACCCGGTCAAAACAGCGTTACGGTGCCCCACGCCTGACGGATGAACTGCGTGCTCAGGGTTACCCCTTTAACGTAAAAACCGTGGCGGCAAGCCTGCGCCGTCAGGGACTGAGGGCAAAGGCCTCCCGGAAGTTCAGCCCGGTCAGCTACCGCGCACACGGCCTGCCTGTGTCAGAAAATCTGTTGGAGCAGGATTTTTACGCCAGTGGCCCGAACCAGAAGTGGGCAGGAGACATCACGTACTTACGTACAGATGAAGGCTGGCTGTATCTGGCAGTGGTCATTGACCTGTGGTCACGTGCCGTTATTGGCTGGTCAATGTCGCCACGCATGACGGCGCAACTGGCCTGCGATGCCCTGCAGATGGCGCTGTGGCGGCGTAAGAGGCCCCGGAACGTTATCGTTCACACGGACCGTGGAGGCCAGTACTGTTCAGCAGATTATCAGGCGCAACTGAAGCGGCATAATCTGCGTGGAAGTATGAGCGCAAAAGGTTGCTGCTACGATAATGCCTGCGTGGAAAGCTTCTTTCATTCGCTGAAAGTGGAATCTATCCATGGAGAACACTTTATCAGCCGGGAAATAATGCGGGCAACGGTGTTTAATTATATCGAATGTGATTACAATCGGTGGCGGCGGCACAGTTGGTGTGGCGGCCTCAGTCCGGAACAATTTGAAAACAAGAACCTCGCTTAGGCCTGTGTCCATATTACGTGGGTAGGATCAGCTTTACTAAAATTCATCGTCAATGTATTGGCTTTAACCTGCGCTCCGCGC
>OEPF01000020.1_pt1 | contig 2687 bp, 1 predicted proteins | sample 1539291 | NCBI WGS metagenome assembly OEPF01 (sample SAMN02393652, study PRJEB22366) | activated sludge metagenome | biome: wastewater | place: Canada: Ontario | reverse complement strand
AAAATAGTAACAAGCATGCTTTCATACATCTACAACCTATCTTATATCACTGGGTTTTTCTGGCGTACCTTGCATATTAGAAATGGGGTGCCCAGATGGCCCATATGTTATCCAATTACCAAGGTCTTTTGTTGTTATAGCCATTAGATCCTTATTTGAATTAAGGTTCGTTGGTGCTGTTAGCACTGTATCCATTTTTAACTTACCATTAGTTCCTCGCCCCCACCACGTCCATAGCGTGTCAGGTCCTATTACATTTGTATGTAACTCTTTAGCTAATTAGCTAGCAAATGAATTTTGTCCTTTACCTGTATTACAAGAAAATAACCAAACTGTCATCCCATCTTTATAATTCCCATCAAATTTAATTAGATATGCTAGATCTTTAGCTGTCATGATACTGCGCGTTGCGGATTCAATAGATGTGGGGGTACCATGCCCCCCGATTGTGAAAACGCCTGGGATATTAATCTCATCAGCTACAGAATGGATAAGATCACTTTCGGGGTATAAATTTATATCAACCAAACCTTGCGGATCTACATTTATGACCGGATTCAACGGATACTGATAAAAATTCCATCCCCCCTTCAGTCCAATCGGATCCTGAGTGATATACCGCCCCTGCAGCGGGTCATAATAGCGGTGGCGGTTGTAATACAGGCCGGACTCCTCATCATACTGCTGCCCCGGCAGGCGGATAAGCTGCTGCAGCTGATGCGGGTTCTCTTCATTCAGCAGGTTGCCCCATTCATCATATTCTGCGCACCACGCTGTTGCCCCTTCCGTGCTGATGAGCGCCAGCGGCAGGCCGCGATGGTCGCAGTGGTACAGGTGGATTTTTCGCGCCGGCGTGTACACCGGGTCCATCTGGTTTTGCATCTGCTCCACGGTCAGGCCGCACGATGCCAGCCAGCGGCGGCTTTCCTCACTCACCCGGTCAGCCAGGATTTCACTTTCCAGCCGGTCGAGCATCTGCACCAGCACCGGCGGGAACACCACACTGCCACCGTCTTCGCCGCCGGACTGCTGAAGCGCATCCGCCAGGCTGCGGCGCTGCGTTTTCGCCAGCTCACCGGTGGCGGTTTCAACTCTGATGAGTGGCGTGAAGCTCCCCGGCTGATAAATCGTCTGGATGCGGGTTCTGTCGTTCTGTATCGTGGTCAGCCGGTCGCCGTCCCAGCCGTACCAGGTCACTTGCGGTTTCCGTGACAGCGACATCCAGCCCGTCAGGTCCCGTTCACGCCGCCACACCCGTTTTGCCACCCTGCGGCCCAGCGGGTCGTAAAGATAGCGACTTTCGACCAGCGGCTCTTCATATTGTGTCCGCGTGTAGTGCACCAGCCGGTGCTGACTGTCGTAATGGTACCGGTGAGTCCGCTCATCATCCGTGCGGATAACCCCTTCCGGGATGAGGTCGGTTTTCTCTGTCAGCCTGCCGTGACGGTCATACCGGTAAAGATAGTGCGCGTCACGGGCGATACGGTTATCCGGCCACATGCTGAGGGTGCTGTCCGGGTGCAGCTCCGGGTCGGGCAGGCGGTTACCTGCCGGGTCTGTGGCATACGGGATGCGGATATCCAGATTCGCTGCGGTGGTGTGAACGCCGGTCAGCCTGCCGGTGGTGCTGTAGCTGTAACTCCGGGTCTGGCGCGGGCTGCTGATGCGGATGAGTTCGCCGTTGTCGTTCCAGGTGTAATCGCGGTCAGACAGCAGGCTGTTCAGGTGCTGGCTCTGTAACTGCCCGGCAGGGGTATAAGCGGTGGTGAGTTCATAACGGCCGAAGCTGCGCAGCGTTTCCCGGTGCAGGCGGTCGCGGGTGTACTCCACCAGCGGTGTGTCGCCGAGTTTCATGCCTGCCAGGTAACCGCTGCCGTAGGTCAGCCATTCCACGGCGGGCAGGCTGTCCGGTATACAGCGGTTCGCCAGCCCCTGCGCGTTGTACGCATGTCTGGTCTCATGCTGCCAGAGCAGTGCTTCCGTCTGCGGGTGATGCACCGTCTGACGCTCACCGGTCAGCCGGCCTTTCTCATCATACCTGTAATGCACCGCCACCCGGTGCCCTTCGCTGATATGGCTGATGTCTGTCAGCCAGCCACGTTCGTCATACTGCCACCGCTCTGCGGTTTCACCCTTCACGGTGCGGTGCGTGAGGCGGTCTGCTTCGTCATAGTGCCAGTGGGTGACCAGCCCCTCATCCTCGCTGCGGATAAGTTTGCCGGTCAGGTCGTGGTGATAACGCTGTGTGCGGCCGTCAAAGCCGGTTTCCTGTATCAGCCGGTCAAGTACATCGTAACGGAAGGTGGTGTGGCTGCCGTTTTCACTGGTCAGGCGGATGACCCGTCCGGCAGCATCGTATTCCATACTGCGCGTTAGCCCGCCCTGCGTGGTACGGACGGCCTTTCCCCACGCATCGTACTGTGTCCCGTTTCTGCTGCCGTCCGGGGCAATGACGGCGGTCAGGTCACCGGCGATGTTGTATTCATACCGCGTTTCATGGCCCTGCGTGTCTTTCACGGCAATTAACTGTCCACGGCTGTCGTATGCGCGGTACTGACTCAGCCCTTCCTCGCGGTGCACCGCCGTCACCTGACCAAAACGGTCATGGTCATAGCGGGTTACATAACCGGAACAGTCAGTGAAGCTCAGCAACTGCCCCTGACGGCGATATCACCCGCTACCGTTAT
>OEPF01000019.1_pt1 | contig 2702 bp, 3 predicted proteins | sample 1539291 | NCBI WGS metagenome assembly OEPF01 (sample SAMN02393652, study PRJEB22366) | activated sludge metagenome | biome: wastewater | place: Canada: Ontario | reverse complement strand
GCTGCGGGAGCTGGGGATCGTGCTGTTCCTCTCGGTCGTTGGTCTGAAATCTGGTGGGGATTTTGTGAATACCCTGGTCAATGGCGAAGGGCTAAGCTGGATTGGTTATGGTGCCCTGATCACCGCCGTTCCGCTGATTACTGTTGGCATTCTGGCGCGGATGTTAGCCAAAATGAATTACCTGACCATGTGCGGGATGCTGGCAGGTTCCATGACCGATCCTCCGGCGCTGGCGTTTGCTAATAATCTTCATCCAACCAGCGGTGCGGCGGCGCTCTCTTACGCCACTGTCTATCCGTTGGTAATGTTCCTGCGCATTATCACCCCCCAATTACTGGCGGTGCTCTTCTGGAGTATCGGTTAACTCTTTTCCGGGTGGAGTCGCCGTAAATGGTACTCCACCTGGTATTCGCTGGCATTTCTGAACATCACTGAATAATTCAAAAACTCCCCGCTCTCGCTATATGACAACGAGGTGATCCGCAGCAGTGGCGTGTGTTCCGCTACCTTCATTTGCCGCGCCAGCAGTCTATCGGCGAGCACTGGCGTCAGGCTTTCATAATTACCGCCAATCAAAATCCCGCACTCTTGTTCAATATATTCAAACTTCGACCCTTCCAGATGTTGCAGCGAAAGATTACGGAACAGTTTTACCGGCATATAGCTGTCTTCCAGCATCAGCGGTTTCCCTTCCACAAAACGAACGCGACGGGAGAAGTAGATCTGCTCGTTGATTTGAATCCGTAACTGGCTGGCAATGGCCGGAGGCGCAGGCATGATTTCAAAAATCAGCACCTGGCTGGTGACCGTTTTTCCCTGCCGTTTTAACACCTCCACCAGCCCGGTCAGACTGGCGGTTTGATGCAGTACATCTTTGCGCACCAGGTAAGTGCCACTACCGTGGCGGCGGCCCAGCGGCGAGGGCAACCAGCCCCCACGCTACCAGCAGGTCAATGGCTTTACGGATGGTCATCCGCGATACCGCAAACTCTTCCGCCAGCTTTTTTTCACCGGGAAGAAGGCTGTTTAGCGTGAAATCTGCGGAGTTAAGTCGAATTCTTAACCGCTCCGCAATGCTTTTGTAGATCATCTCTAGATCTCTTTTTTGCCTGCAAGCCCGGGTAATGCGCACACAAGTTCTGCTTAATCGATTGAAAAAACATCTTTTTTTTAAAGATGTGTTCGATGCTGTGTACCTGTGCTCACAGAGGTCTACTTTTTCGCGAAAACGTAGATCTCTACCGCCCAACGAAAAGCATGAAAGCGATCACGAATCCCATTGGGTCGTCATGTTCTGCCGATCGCATCTTCCTATCCTCGCTCCAGGCCTGCCGCATAACCAATCAGGCTTCCTACTTACAGAATTGAGAAAAGAGGATGTGGAAATGCTCAGTCAAATTCAACGCTTTGGCGGCGCGATGTTCACGCCAGTGCTGCTGTTTCCCTTCGCCGGGATTGTGGTGGGTCTTGCCATCTTGCTGCAAAACCCGATGTTTGTCGGGGAATCACTGACCGATCCGAACAGTTTATTCGCGCAAATCGTACACATTATTGAAGAGGGCGGTTGGACGGTATTCCGTAATATGCCGCTGATTTTTGCTGTCGGTTTACCCATTGGCCTTGCTAAGCAAGCGCAGGGGCGTGCTTGTCTGGCGGTGATGGTGAGTTTCCTGACCTGGAACTATTTCATCAACGCGATGGGAATGACCTGGGGAAGCTACTTCGGCGTCGATTTCACTCAGGACGCGGTGGCAGGTAGCGGTCTGACAATGATGGCCGGGATTAAATCCCTCGATACCAGCATTATCGGCGCAATTATCATTTCCGGCATTGTGACGGCGCTGCATAACCGTCTGTTCGATAAAAAACTGCCGGTTTTTCTCGGCATTTTCCAGGGGACGTCTTATGTGGTGATTATCGCCTTCCTGGTGATGATCCCCTGTGCCTGGCTGACGTTGCTCGGCTGGCCAAAAGTACAAATGGGGATTGAATCTCTGCAAGCGTTCCTGCGTTCGGCGGGTGCACTTGGGGTCTGGGTTTACACCTTCCTCGAACGTATTCTGATCCCAACCGGTTTACACCACTTCATCTACGGACAGTTTATCTTTGGTCCGGCAGCTGTTGAAGGCGGCATTCAGATGTACTGGGCGCAGCATCTGCAAGAGTTCAGTTTGAGCGCCGAGCCGCTGAAATCGTTGTTCCCGGAAGGCGGTTTTGCCCTGCACGGTAACTCAAAAATCTTTGGTGCCGTGGGCATTTCTTTAGCGATGTACTTCACTGCCGCACCGGAAAATCGGGTAAAAGTGGCGGGCTTGCTGATTCCCGCAACCTTAACCGCCATGCTGGTGGGAATTACCGAACCGCTGGAATTTACCTTCCTGTTCATTTCACCGTTGCTGTTTGCGGTACACGCCGTGCTGGCGGCCTCAATGTCGACCGTAATGTATCTCTTTGGTGTGGTGGGCAACATGGGCGGAGGTCTGATTGACTAGGTTTTACCGCAAAACTGGATCCCGATGTTCAGCAACCACGCGGATATGATGCTGACCCAAATCGCCATTGGGTTGTGCTTTACCCTGCTGTACTTCGTGGTTTTCCGCACACTGATTCTGCAGTTCAACATGTGCACGCCGGGACGTGAAGATGCGGAAGTGAAACTCTACTCAAAAGCCGAATACAAAGCCTCGCGAGGCCAAACCACC
>OEPF01000006.1_pt1 | contig 6715 bp, 8 predicted proteins | sample 1539291 | NCBI WGS metagenome assembly OEPF01 (sample SAMN02393652, study PRJEB22366) | activated sludge metagenome | biome: wastewater | place: Canada: Ontario | reverse complement strand
GCTTTTCCCCGGAGAGCATCGCGGAAATCGGTGCCACGATCAAAGAGCGCGGGGTGAAGTCACCCATTTCGGTGCGCGAGAACCAGGAGCAGCCGGGCCGCTATATCATCAATCACGGCGCCCGCCGCTACCGTGGCTCGAAGTGGGCCGGCAAGAAGTCCATCCCGGCGTTCATCGACAACGACTACAACGAAGCCGACCAGGTTATCGAGAACCTGCAACGCAACGAGCTGACCCCGCGCGAAATTGCCGACTTCATTGGCCGCGAGCTGGCGAAGGGCAAGAAGAAAGGCGATATCGCCAAGGAAATCGGCAAGTCGCCGGCGTTCATCACCCAGCACGTCACGCTGCTGGACCTGCCGGAGAAGATCGCCGATGCGTTCAACACCGGCCGCGTGCGCGACGTGACCGTGGTGAACGAGCTGGTGACGGCCTTCAAGAAGCGCCCGGAGGAAGTCGAGGCGTGGCTTGACGACGACACCCAGGAAATCACGCGCGGCACGGTCAAGCTGCTGCGCGAGTTCCTGGACGAGAAGGGCCGCGATCCCAACACCGTCGATGCCTTCAACGGCCAGACTGATGCCGAGCGTGACGCGGAGGCCGGCGACGGCCAGGACGGCGAGGACGGCGACCAGGACGGTAAGGACGCCAAGGAAAAGGGCGCGAAGGAGCCGGACCCGGACAAGCTGAAAAAGGCCATCGTCCAGGTCGAGCACGACGAGCGCCCTGCCCGCCTTATCCTCAACCGTCGGCCGCCGGCGGAAGGCTATGCCTGGTTGAAGTACGAGGACGACGGCCAGGAGTTCGAGGCGAACCTTGCCGACGTGAAACTGGTCGCGCTCATCGAGGGCTGATCCCCAAAGACAGCGGCGCGGGCCACCCGCGCCGCACAGACAACGGTTCCGCTACAAGGAGGACCGAAGAATGAATCCGATGCTGTTCTACATCGCGGGAGGCGTAGGCGCGGCGTTGCTGCTGGTTTCCGCGATCATGCTGTTCAAGCTGCGCGAGCCGAAGAAGGAACACCGACCGCAGCGCAAGGCGGCGGCCCCGACGCCGCAGCCGGTCGATAACGAGCTGCTGCGCACCTTTCGCCGGCCGTCGCAGGCCAGCCAACCCGAGCCATCCACGACGCCGCCGGCGCGGCGCACTGCCCCGCCGAGCAGCGAACAATCCAGAGGGAATGACGGCGATTTCGTCACGTCGGCCCTGGTGGCCGGGGCGACCAACAGCACCATGCTGGGCTACCTGGCCGGCGGCTCGCTGACCGGGGCCATGCTGGGCGATGCGCTGCGGCCGGATACGCCGTCTGCGGCGTTCGCGGACCCCTCGCCGTGCTTCGGCAGCAGCGACACGGACAGCGGCTGGACCGATACCGGCAGCTCTTGCGATTTCAGTTCGTCCGACACCGATACGAACAACTGGTGAGGGCGGACCATGACTGACGAACAAAAGAAACGGCTCCTGATGTTGCAAGCTATCCGGCGCAGCATCCAGGCAATGCGCAGGGGTGTTTCGGGGCCGGATAGTTTCAAGGGCTGGTTGACCGGCATCGGCATCATCGCGGCGGGGTTCCTGGTTGGCGAGCTGCTGCCATCCCCTGCCCCCGGCGTCGGCCTGGTTGTGCCAGGGGCCTGCATTGCCGGCTTCGTCGTCGGCTGCTGGCTCAACAGGAAAGGCCGCTCATGGCCGACAGCCATTTACGACCAATTGGCCCGTTACCAGCCGCTCAACGAGCGGGCGTACCGCGACCTGCAAGAGACGGTGAAGGAACGCGGCCTCGACTGCGATGCGGTCATGGAGTGGACCTACATCGAGCAGGCCGAGTTCATGCCCCTGGTGCCCACCAGGGAGGACCTAGCGCGCGACAAGTTCCTGACCGCGACGCGGGCCGATAGGGCCGAGGACGATGCGCGTGCGCGCTTCGTCGTGCTCCATCCCAAGAAGCGCGGCCCCGACGCATGAAGAAGCCCGACGCCCGCTAATCCCCTTCCCGCTGACCCTTTGCCCCCGCCGACCGTGCGGGGCTTTTTTTGCCTGCCCTTCAGCCGCTAAAAAACCTGCCGTTAAGTCGAGAACTGTTCAGCTAAACTCTTGCGCTGATAAGGTAGGTAAGAGTATTATTATTCTTACCAATTACCGGAGCCAACATGGAACTGAACAAAGAGACGCGCGACCGCATTTTTGCGGCTGCGGACGAGCTGTTCGAGCAAGGCGACCGGGAGAACTTCCCGACCGTGGATGCAGTGCGTAAGGCCGCCCGCGTCAACATGAACGACGCCAGCGCCGGCATGCGCGAATGGCGACGCCAGCGCACGGCGCAGGCCGCCCCGCTGGCAGTCCAGGTGCCGGACGCGGTGCAGCAGGCCGGCAACCAGGCCGTGGCCGCCCTCTGGCAAGCCGCCCAGGCCCTTGCCAATGAATCGTTGCAGGCAGCGCAAGCCGGCTGGGATCGTGAGCGCAACGAGTTGGAAGCCGTGCGCGGGGAGCTGGCCGACGCCTTCGAGGCGCAGGCCCGCGAGCTGGAAGAAGCCCAGGCGCGCGTTACATTGCTAGAGCAGCAGGCCGCCGAGGCGGCCGAGCTGGCCGCACGCCAGCGGCAAGCCCTGGCCGAAGCACGCACCGCCCTGGCAGGAGCCGAGCAGCGGGCCGCGCTGGCGACGCAGCGGGCCGACGAGGTGGAGCGTCGAGCGCAGGAGCTGCGCGCCGAGCTGGACTACGCTCACCAGGACGCCCGCGCATTCAAAGAAGAGAGCCGCAAGACCCTGGACGCGGCCAACCAGGAAATGCAGGCGCTTCGCGGCGAGCGCGACGCCACCAGGCGCGAAGCGGAGAGTTTGCGCACGGAGTTGGCAGCGGTGAAAGCGAAGGCGCAGGCCGACGCCGAGGCCCACCAGGAGCAAAGGAAGTTGGCGGCGCAAGAGGCGGCCAGGCAGGCCGAGCGCTTTACGACGGTGCAAGCCGAGCGTGACGAAGCGCGGCAAGAGGCAAAGGCAGCCCAAGAAGAGGCCGCTATGTTGAGGGGTCGGCTAGACGCGGAAACGAGTGGGAGGAAACACAAAGCGGGAGGAAAGTAACTGATAAATCGAACGCAGTTCACTAAAATAGATGGAACAACCTTGACGCGCCCGGCTCTAGGGAAAGCCGGCCTCGAACTGCCGAGGTCGGCTTTTTTTTAGCCGGCAAGCGACCAGGACACGTTTAACACCAGAGGCAACCGTCAGGAGTCACCCAATGAAACACCGCCTCCTGGTCATGAATGGGCAAAGAATTGTCCAGACCGAGAACCAAGGCGCATGGACGAACCAGAAGGTAGATAAAGCCGGGGCCCTGAAACCTGGCATTTACAACATCTATATGGCCCAAAAGGCCGATAAGTCGCAGCGCCACGACGGCAGCATCGTCCACGCAGATAGCGGCAGCATTTACCAACAGGTGGGGAAGAACTTTGTAATGCACGCCCGGTCAGATTTCGATAAAGTACCTGAAATCGGGAGTGCGAAAAGCATCACCTATGACGCAAGTGGCAAGGCACAGGTAAGTGCCGAAAGCGTCAAGTTGAGTCGCGGGCGCACTCGTTAGAGTTTTAGCGGCTAAAAAGGGAGGCGTCTTGAGCAGCTACAGCAGAGCCGAGCGCGCACCGTGGGGAGACTTCCCGAAGGTGGTTCGCAACGGCGACCTTGGTTCTTTGACCAACGAGCCTGAATACCAGGCTGCGAAGCAGGGCGACGCGGAAGCGGCGCTTAATTTGGTCGAGCGCCTGATTTCGGACGACACTGTTGCCCAGCTCAAGACGCTGATCGGCGACGACAAGCCCCGCATCGTTCCAGTCCTCGCCGTCGAGGCGGCGGGGAACAACAAGATTCCGGCCATGATGGCGGTCGTTCTGGCCGACCGCCTTGGCCTTGAGGTCGAAACGGACATTGTGCAGCGGGAGAAGGTCGCCCGAACCGGAGCCGGTTCAGATCATCGCCTGGCGTTCAACCCGACTTTCGAGGGGGAGGTGATCCCCGGCCAGAAGTACATCGTTGTCGATGACACGCTGACGATGGGCGGCACCATTGCCTCATTACGCGGCTACATCGAGAACAACGGCGGCAAGGTCATGGCGGCGTCCGTCATGACCGCCCATGAAGGCGCGCTTGACCTGGCGGTCAAGCCGAAGATGCTTGCGGGCATCAATGAGAAACACGGTCCAGCAATGGACGCATTTTGGAAGGAAACCTTTGGCTATGGCATCGACCGACTCACCCAAGGAGAAGCCGGACACCTCCGCGCTGCCCCGTCCGTTGACGCAATCCGAGATCGCATCGCTGCGGCTCGAAATGAAGCAGTCAATCGAGTGGGGGCAAGCCGAACTGCGACGACGGCGCGAGCAGGGCAACAGCAGTCCCCGGCAGTAAAGCAGTCCAGCGGCAACAGCGGCGAGGATTTGCTACAGGCGGCCCAGGAGGCCGAGACGGAACAGCAGGCCCTCTTAGAATCCGCGCCCATCGAGCAGACCTACCAGCAGACCCTTGCGCTCTACGTGCAGGCAAAGCATGACCAGGTGGAGCGCATCGAGGACCGCCTAGAACAGCTCGTAGACCGTCAGCAGGCGCGTTTGCAGCAGCTACAGTCCAATGCCCCCGGCTTGCTGTCCCTGCCGCGTACAAAGGCCGCCTGGCAGCAGCAGCAGGCCCAACAGCAAGCCCGCTTGCAGACCCTGCACACGCGGCTGGACATGGTGCGCGAAATCAAGGAAGGCATGGGCATTCACGCGCCCAAGATCGAGGAACTGGCGACGCGCAAGATGCGCGCGGAGCATCCCGAGCTGGCCGGCGACTGGGATTCGATGCGTGAAGCAGCCCGACGGCACCAGGCCCTGATGCGCAAGCAGGAGCAGGAGAAGAAACAGGCCCAGGAGCGCGAGCGCGGGCGCAGTCAGAGCTTGGGCCTGTCAAACAAGCCCAGCTAACGCAAAAACAAAGCCCGGCAACGCCGGGCTTTTTCATCTGCGCCTCTGCGATTCATAACGAGGCCCACACCACCAGGGCGGCCGCGAACAACACCATGCCGCCGGCGATCATGTTCATCATCGCCACGCGCCGCGCGTCCGCGACCTTGGCCGCGAGCTGGCGGCCAAGGCCGTCGTCGATTTCCCTGCGGATCGCTTCGGCCGCCTGCGCGGCGCTGTCCTTCATTACCTTCGCCATTGCGTCCTTGCTGGCCGCCAGGGCCGCGTTCAGCATCCGCTCCGCTTTGGCCTTGGCGTCCTCGCCCCAACGATGGGCGATCCCTTCCAGCTCTTCCTTGAACGCGGCAAGGATTTCCTCTTGCTTGGCCGCACTGTCGGCCATGAGCCGGGCGTTGATGGTATGCAGGATCAGCACCGGGTCGTCGCGGCCGACGGCGATGCCGTGCTTGGCCGCAATCTCCCGGATCAGCTCTTCAATCTGGTCGCTCATAGCACGGCCGCCGCGTCGAGCTGTTCAAACAGGCCGCGCCGCACGATCTTGAGGCGTTGCCGCGTCATGATCGTGAGCGATTCATCGGCCAGCGCCTGGTCGAACGTCAGCCGCTCTTGCAGCATGTCGCTGAAATCGCGGCCGTAGGTTTCTTCCTTGAGGGCCGGAATCTGGATGATGGACGACACGCGGGCCTTGTTGGCCGTGTACGCCTTCATCTGCTCAAAGCTCTTGCCCTCATGCTCGATAGGCCCCCAATACGGGTTCAGCCAGACCACGAAAAGCGCTTCGGCCGGGAACTGGCTGGCGAGCTGGGCGAAGCCGCTCACCGTGTCCAGGAGAGCCTGGCCGCCGGTGACGACGGTATGGATGACCAGCTCATGCCCCATTTCTTGCAGCAGAGCCGGCACCTGGTTGCTGATGAGGTAATGCGACAGAGGCACGAACGAGCTGGCACCGTTGTCGATCACCACGTCATCCTTGGTCGGCGCAATCAGCTCGACCAGGGTGTCGAAGTTGCGCGAGTTAATTTCGTCGCCGGCCATGATGTTCAGCCGGCGGACGTTCAGGGCCTTGTAGCCCTCGAACGTCGCGTTCACCGGGTCGGTGTCGATGCACAAGGGTGTCTGCCCCTTGTCCATCTTGTACTGCGCAATGATCGCGGCGATGGCCGACTTGCCGACCCCGCCCTTGCCCTGCAAAACCATGTGAATTTTCGCCATTACAGTAGATCCTTTTTGTCCGGTGTTGGGTTGAAGGTGAAGCCGGTCGGGGCCGCAGCGGGGGCCGGCTTTTCAGCCTTGCCCCCCTGCTTCGGCCGCCGTGGCTCCGGCGTCTTGGGTGCCGGCGCGGGTTCCGCAGCCTTGGCCTGCGGTGCGGGCACATCGGCGGGCTTGGCCTTGATGTGCCGCCTGGCGTGCGAGCGGAACGTCTCGTAGGAGAACTTGACCTTCCCCGTTTCCCGCATGTGCTCCCAAATGGTGACGAGCGCATAGCCGGACGCTAACGCCGCCTCGACATCCGCCCTCACCGCCAGGAACGCAACCGCAGCCTCATCACGCCGGCGCTTCTTGGCCGCGCGGGATTCAACCCACTCGGCCAGCTCGTCGGTGTAGCTCTTTGGCATCGTCTCTCGCCTGTCCCCTCAGTTCAGTAATTTCCTGCATTTGCCTGTTTCCAGTCGGTAGATATTCCACAAAACAGCAGGGAAGCAGCGCTTTTCCGCTGCATAACCCTGCTTCGGGGTCATTATAGCGATTTTTTCGGTA
>OEPF01000004.1_pt1 | contig 9041 bp, 10 predicted proteins | sample 1539291 | NCBI WGS metagenome assembly OEPF01 (sample SAMN02393652, study PRJEB22366) | activated sludge metagenome | biome: wastewater | place: Canada: Ontario | reverse complement strand
CAGGATCGCGCCGATGATGCCGGCCACACCGGCCATCGCCCACCAGGTCGCCGCCTTCCGGTTCCATTCCTGCTGGTACTGCTTCGCAATGCTGGACCTCGGCTCACCATAGGCTGACCGCTCGATGGCGTATGCCGCTTCTCCCCTTGGCGTAAAACCCAGCGCCGCAGGCGGCATTGCCATGCTGCCCGCCGCTTTCCCGACCACGACGCGCGCACCAGGCTTGCGGTCCAGACCTTCGGCCACGGCGAGCTGCGCAAGGACATAATCAGCCGCCGACTTGGCTCCACGCGCCTCGATCAGCTCTTGCACTCGCGCGAAATCCTTGGCCTCCACGGCCGCCATGAATCGCGCACGCGGCGAAGGCTCCGCAGGGCCGGCGTCGTGATCGCCGCCGAGAATGCCCTTCACCAAGTTCGACGACACGAAAATCATGCTGACGGCTATCACCATCATGCAGACGGATCGCACGAACCCGCTGAATTCTATGCTCCTATATTGATAAGAATAAACTTAATACTATAAATGAGGTGTTAGGGATTTAATTATTCTTTATTGATATAAAAAGTCCTAGCAATCCAAATGGGATTGCTAGGACCAAACAAAGTAGATTATATAGCATAAATAGGTTTAATTTTGCTACGGGGGCGTTATTTAGGTTTTTTCTTCTTTCGAAAAAATCTTTCTTTATGAAGTTAAAAGCTATGTATTCAATAGCATATTTTGAATATGGACATAGAATAGTGCTTATCACTATTGCATATAGCATCTTATCTGACACAAGGAAATAATACCCTTCGCTGTTTTTTGTTATAAGGTATATATATATAAGTGTGCAGTACAGGCCAAATAAAATATTTTTTATGTAGTATCTTAAGCTCATAAATTAAACCTCGCCATATATTCTTTTCATTTTATAAGGATCGAGTTATGAGGAAAAGATTTTTTGTGGGAATATTCGCGATAAACCTCCTTGTTGGATGTCAGGCTAACTATATACGTGATGTTCAGGGAGGGACCATCGCACCATCCTCCTCTTCTAAACTGACGGGGATCGCGGTTCAGTAGAAAAGATTAAAGGATCTTCTTGAGATCCTTTTTTTCTGCGCGTAATCTGCTGCTTGCAAACAAAAAAACCACCGCTACCAACGGTGGTTTGTTTGCCGGATCAAGAGCTACCAACTCTTTTTCCGAAGGTAACTGGCTTCAGCAGAGCGCAGATACCAAATACTGTCCTTCTAGTGTAGCCGTAGTCGGGCCACTACTTCAAGAACTCTGTAGCACCGTTTGTGCCATCATCGCTCTGCTAATCCGGTTACCAGTGGCTGCTGCCAGTGGCGTTAAGGCGTGCCTTACCGGGTTGGACTCAAGACGATAGTTACCGGATAAGGCGCAGCGGTCGGGCTGAACGGGGGGTTCGTGCACACAGCCCAGCTTGGAGCGAACGACCTACACCGAACTGAGATACCAACAGCGTGAGCTATGAGAAAGCGCCACGCTTCCCGAAGGGAGAAAGGCGGACAGGTATCCGGTAAGCGGCAGGGTCGGAACAGGAGAGCGCACGAGGGAGCTTCCAGGGGGAAACGCCTGGTATCTTTATAGTCCTGTCGGGTTTCGCCACCTCTGACTTGAGCGTCTATTTTTGTGATGCTCGTCAGGGGGGCGGAGCCTATGGAAAAACGCCTGCTACGTGGCCTTCTTCCTGTTCCTGGTCTTTTGCTCACATGTTCTTTCCGGCCTTATCCCCTGATTCTGTGGATAACTGTGTTACCGTTTTTGTGTGAGTCAGTACCGCTCGCCGCAGTCGAACGACCGAGCGTAGCGAGTCAGTGAGCGAGGAAGCGGAAAAGCGCCTGGACGTGCATTTTCTCCTTACGCATCTGTGCGGCATTTCACACCCGGCATGGCGTACTTTTCATACAATCCGCACTGATGCCGCATGGTTAAGCCAGTATACACTCCGCTATCGCTACGTGACTGGGTCAGGGCTGCGCCCCGACACCCGCTAAAACCTGCTGACGCGCCCTGACGGGCTTGTCAGCTCCCGGCATCCGCTCACAGACAAGCTGTGACCGTCTCCGGGAGCTGCATGTGTCAGAGGTTTTCACCGTCATCCCCGAAACGTGCGAGGCAGCTGCGGTAAAGCTCATCGGCGTGGTCGTGAAGCGATTCACAAATATCGGCCTGTTCATCTGCGTCCAGTTCGTTGAGCTTCTCCAGCAGCGTTAATGTCTGGCTTCTGATAAAGCGGGCCATGTTAAGGGCGGTTTTTTCCTGTTTAGTCACTGATGCCTCCGTGTAAGGGGGATTTCTGTTCATGGGGTAATGATACCGATGAAACGCGAGAGGATGCTCACAATACGGGTTACTGATGATGAACATGCCCGGTTACTTGAACGCTGTGAGGGTAAACAACTGGCGGTATGGATGCGGCGGGTCTGCCTGGGGGAGCCGGTTGCCCGTTCCGGAAAACTGCCGACACTGGCACCGCCGTTACTGCGTCAGCTGGCCGCCATCGGAAATAACCTGAATCAGACAGCCCGTAAGGTGAACAGCGGGCAGTGGTCTTCCGGTGACCGGGTTCAGGTGGTGGCCGCACTGATGGCCATCGGGGATGAGCTGCGCCGGCTGCGTCTGGCTGTCAGGGAACAGGGGGCGCGGGATGATAGTTAAATTTCATGCCAGGGGAAAAGGTGGTGGCAGTGGTCCGGTTGATTACCTGCTGGGGAGGGAGCGTAACCGCGAAGGCGCAACGGTGCTTCAGGGTAATCCGGAAGAAGTCCGGGAACTCATCGATGCCACGCCATTTGCGAAGAAATACACGTCCGGTGTTCTGTCGTTCGCGGAGAAGGAGCTGCCGCCGGGAGGACGTGAAAAAGTGATGGCGAGCTTTGAGCGTGTACTGATGCCCGGTCTCGAAAAAAATCAGTACAGCATCCTGTGGGTGGAGCACCAGGACAAGGGACGGCTTGAGCTGAATTTTGTCATTCCGAACATGGAGCTACAGACCGGAAAACGCCTCCAGCCGTACTACGACCGCGCAGACAGGCCTAGAATTGATGCCTGGCAGACGCTGGTAAATCACCATTACGGGCTGCATGACCCGAACGCCCCGGAGAACCGCAGGACGCTGACACTCCCTGATAACCTGCCTGAAACGAAACAGGCGCTTGCTGAGGGCGTCACGCGAGGTATAGATGCACTTTACCATGCCGGAGAGATAAAAGGCCGTCAGGATGTGATTCAGGCGCTCACTGAGGCGGGGCTGGAAGTGGTCAGGGTGACGCGAAGCAGTATCAGCATTGCAGATCCGAACGGCGGGAAGAATATCAGGCTGAAAGGAGCATTTTATGAGCAATCTTTTGCAGACGGGCGCGGAGTTCGAGAAAAAGCTGAAAGAGAGAGCCGAATCTACAGAGAAAATGCTGAACAACGAGTTCAGGAGGCTCGGCGAATCTGTAAGCGAGGCTGTGACATCAAACGAGACGAAAATCAGAGACGCTATAGCCCTGTTCACAGCCTCGACAGAGGAATCGCTGGAAAAACACCGGGAAGGGGTGAAAGAGGCGATGATGCAGCACAGGAGGGACGTGTTAAAGCTGGCAGGGAATACGGGCATGATGTTACTGGGGATAGTCTTTCTCCTGTTTACCGCGAGTGGCGGGACGCTCTGGTATCTTGGAGGGAGGATACAGGCGAACCTGGAAGAAATCAGGAAGCAGGAAGAGACATTGCAGAAACTGAACGCGAAGACATGGGGCGTGGAGTTTGTGCAGGACGGGAACAGGAAATTCCTTGTCCTTCCGTACGGGAAATCAGCGGAGGTGATTCCCTTTCAGGGGAAAGAGTGGGTACATCTGAAGGAGTGACACAGAGTGACAGAGCTGGAAACACATTTGCTGAACGCCTTAGAGCAGCTGCAACAGGACTATATGCAGCGGCTGAGCGAATGGGAGAGCGCCTTCGTGGAATTGCAGAAGATGTTTTCGCTTACGCAACGGGACAACGCGATGCTGAACGAGCGGGTCATGCAGTTGAGTCAGCAGGTGCAGCACTTGAGCGAGCAGACAGAACGCTTGAGCCAGTTATACAGCGAGAACTGGAGATAAGAGAGGAACGGCTGATACAGGAGCGCGAACATGTGTTATCCCTGGAACGGGAGCGTCAGCCGGAAATACAGGAACGCACGCTGGATGGCCCTTCGCTGGGATGGTGAAACCATGAAAAATGGCAGCTTCAGTGGATTAAGTGGGGGTAATGTGGCCTGTACCCTCTGGTTGCATAGGTATTCATACGGTTAAAATTTATCAGGCGCGATCGCGGCAGTTTTTCGGGTGGTTTGTTGCCATTTTTACCTGTCTGCTGCCGTGATCGCGCTGAACGCGTTTTAGCGGTGCGTACAATTAAGGGATTATGGTAAATCCACTTACTGTCTGCCCTCGTAGCCATCGAGATAAACCGCAGAAATCGTGTCAGCCAGCAGCCTGGATTTTTTCGGGGTAAGGTCTTTGCTGCGGTAATCAGTACCCGCAAATTGAGTTGTGCCCCGGAGTGAGTTTAAAAATTCCTGGCTGTGAAACTGCTGAATGCGTTGTTGCACATCACTCCGTGATTTTCCTGTCGCTTTATCTTTAGCTCCCATATCCCAGAACTGCCGAAAAAAAGGCACCATCATTCGTGTTGTGTCGGCTTTTTGGGTGGAAAAGTTGGGATCAAAACCGTCATCAGAAGCATATACGTAATGCCGGGTATGTTGTTCCACGCTGCCCTTTGGGGTACAGGCTGTGAGAGCTACTGTTGCTGTTATCATGGCGATAAGACAAAGTTTGTTTCCGGTACGTCTCATGAGTGTCTCCCTACCTTAAAGTATTTATTCTCGGTGAGTTATTATCCGAAGACTATTTTATCATCAGTCTCTGACAGCGTTCAGCGACCGAACAACCTGGACCAGAATCCCCGTTTCTTTTCCAGTTCCAGTGCCTGCCTGAGCTGGGCTATCTCATTTTGTAGCTGTTCCCGTTCTGCTTCCTGGCGTCTGCGATCCATATCCTGTGCCTGTTTATCCTCAAGCATCAGCGTCAGGCATTGTTTCAGCTCATTCAGTTCCCGGAGAATGCGTTCTGTCTGCTGATCATGTGGATTTTCTGCATGTCCCTCACTGTGCCTTTCTGGTGTCTCATTCTGCTTTAATTCGCCGTATGCCCGGATCAGTTCACTGGTTTCAAACTCCCGTCGTCCGTCCCTGCCGGTACGGTAACTGACAAGGCCTGCGCGCATATCACGGTAAAACTGTGAACGCGATCTGCCTGTCATTTTTAGTGCGTCCCGGAGTGTGTGCCATGCCATAAAGTGACAGTGTCCCATAGATGTCTCATCTCATAGTTTCAGTAAAACATAATGAGGTCTGAGAACGGTAATGTTTGTGCTGGTTTTTGTGGCATCGGGCGAGAATAGCGCGTGGTGTGAAAGACTGTTTTTTTGATCGTTTTCACAAAAATGGAAGTCCACAGTCTTGACAGGGAAAATGCAGCGGCGTAGCTTTTATGCTGTATATAAAACCAGTGGTTATATGTACAGTATTTATTTTTAACTTATTGTTTTAAAAGTCAAAGAGGATTTTATAATGGAAACCGCGGTAGCGTACTATAAAGATGGTGTTCCTTATGATGATAAGGGACAGGTAATTATTACTCTTTTGAATGGTACTCCTGACGGGAGTGGCTCTGGCGGCGGAGGTGGAAAAGGAGGCAGTAAAAGTGAAAGTTCTGCAGCTATTCATGCAACTGCTAAATGGTCTACTGCTCAATTAAAGAAAACACAGGCAGAGCAGGCTGCCCGGGCAAAAGCTGCAGCGGAAGCACAGGCGAAAGCAAAGGCAAACAGGGATGCGCTGACTCAGCGCCTGAAGGATATCGTGAATGAGGCTCTTCGTCACAATGCCTCACGTACGCCTTCAGCAACAGAGCTTGCTCATGCTAATAATGCAGCTATGCAGGCGGAAGCAGAGCGTTTGCGCCTTGCGAAAGCAGAAGAAAAAGCCCGTAAAGAAGCGGAAGCAGCAGAAAAGGCTTTTCAGGAAGCAGAACAACGACGTAAAGAGATTGAACGGGAGAAGGCTGAAACAGAACGCCAGTTGAAACTGGCTGAAGCTGAAGAGAAACGACTGGCTGCATTGAGTGAAGAAGCTAAAGCTGTTGAGATCGCCCAAAAAAAACTTTCTGCTGCACAATCTGAAGTGGTGAAAATGGATGGAGAGATTAAGACTCTCAATTCTCGTTTAAGCTCCAGTATCCATGCCCGTGATGCAGAAATGAAAACGCTCGCTGGAAAACGAAATGAACTGGCTCAGGCATCCGCTAAATATAAAGAACTGGATGAGCTGGTCAAAAAACTATCACCAAGAGCCAATGATCCGCTTCAGAACCGTCCTTTTTTTGAAGCAACCAGACGACGGGTTGGGGCCGGTAAGATTAGAGAAGAAAAACAAAAACAGGTAACAGCATCAGAAACACGTATTAACCGGATAAATGCTGATATAACTCAGATCCAGAAGGCTATTTCTCAGGTCAGTAATAATCGTAATGCCGGTATCGCTCGTGTTCATGAAGCTGAAGAAAATTTGAAAAAAGCACAGAATAATCTCCTTAATTCACAGATTAAGGATGCTGTTGATGCAACAGTTAGCTTTTATCAAACGCTGACTGAAAAATATGGTGAAAAATATTCGAAAATGGCACAGGAACTTGCTGATAAGTCTAAAGGTAAGAAAATCGGCAATGTGAATGAAGCTCTCGCTGCTTTTGAAAAATACAAGGATGTTTTAAATAAGAAATTCAGCAAAGCCGATCGTGATGCTATTTTTAATGCGTTGGCATCGGTGAAGTATGATGACTGGGCTAAACATTTAGATCAGTTTGCCAAGTACTTGAAGATTACGGGGCATGTTTCTTTTGGATATGATGTGGTATCTGATATCCTAAAAATTAAGGATACAGGTGACTGGAAGCCACTATTTCTTACATTAGAGAAGAAAGCTGCAGATGCAGGGGTGAGTTATGTTGTTGCTTTACTTTTTAGCTTGCTTGCTGGAACTACATTAGGTATTTGGGGTATTGCTATTGTTACAGGAATTCCTTGCCGTGCTCAAGCTGCGGGCCGCGCCCGCCGCCAAAAACGTGCTTGATGCCATTGAGGTGCTGCGCGGCATGAACACCGACAACGCCCGCAAGCTGCCAGCCGATGCACCGACCGGCTTCATCAAGCCGCGCTGGCAGAAACTGGTGATGACCGACGCCGGCATCGACCGGCGCTACTACGAACTGTGCGCGCTGTCCGAGTTGAAGAACTCCCTGCGCTCGGGCGACATCTGGGTGCAGGGTTCACGCCAGTTCAAGGACTTCGAGGACTACCTGGTACCGCCCGAGAAGTTCACCAGCCTCAAGCAGTCCAGCGAATTGCCGCTGGCCGTGGCCACCGACTGCGAACAATATCTGCATGAGCGGCTGACGCTGCTGGAAGCACAACTTGCCACCGTCAACCGCATGGCGGCAGCCAACGACCTGCCGGATGCCATCATCACCGAGTCGGGCTTGAAGATCACGCCGCTGGATGCGGCGGTGCCCGACACCGCGCAGGCGCTGATAGACCAGACAGCCATGGTCCTGCCGCACGTCAAGATCACCGAACTGCTGCTCGAAGTCGATGAGTGGACGGGCTTCACCCGGCACTTCACGCACTTGAAATCGGGCGATCTGGCCAAGGACAAGAACCTGTTGTTGACCACGATCCTGGCCGACGCGATCAACCTGGGCCTGACCAAGATGGCCGAGTCCTGCCCCGGCACGACCTACGCGAAGCTCGCTTGGCTGCAAGCCTGGCATACCCGCGACGAAACGTACTCGACAGCGTTGGCTGAACTGGTCAACGCTCAGTTTCGGCATCCCTTTGCCGGGCACTGGGGCGATGGCACCACATCATCATCGGACGGACAGAATTTCCGAACCGCTAGCAAGGCAAAGAGCACGGGGCACATCAACCCAAAATATGGCAGCAGCCCAGGACGGACTTTCTACACCCACATCTCCGACCAATACGCGCCATTCCACACCAAGGTGGTCAATGTCGGCCTGCGCGACTCAACCTACGTGCTCGACGGCCTGCTGTACCACGAATCCGACCTGCGGATCGAGGAGCACTACACCGACACGGCGGGCTTCACCGATCACGTCTTCGCCCTGATGCACCTCTTGGGCTTCCGCTTCGCGCCGCGCATCCGCGACCTGGGCGACACCAAGCTCTACATCCCGAAGGGCGATGCCGCCTATGACGCGCTCAAGCCGATGATCGGCGGCACGCTCAACATCAAGCACGTCCGCGCCCATTGGGACGAAATCCTGCGGCTGGCCACCTCGATCAAGCAGGGCACGGTGACGGCCTCGCTGATGCTCAGGAAACTCGGCAGCTACCCGCGCCAGAACGGCTTGGCCGTCGCGCTGCGCGAGTTGGGCCGCATCGAGCGCACGCTGTTCATCCTCGACTGGCTGCAAAGCGTCGAGCTACGCCGCCGCGTGCATGCCGGGCTGAACAAGGGCGAGGCGCGCAATGCGCTGGCCCGTGCCGTGTTCTTCAACCGCCTTGGTGAAATCCGTGACCGCAGTTTCGAGCAGCAGCGCTACCGGGCCAGCGGCCTCAACCTGGTGACGGCGGCCATCGTGCTGTGGAACACGGTCTACCTGGAGCGTGCGGCGCATGCGTTGCGCGGCAATGGTCATGCCGTCGATGACTCGCTATTGCAGTACCTGTCGCCACTCGGCTGGGAGCACATCAACCTGACCGGTGATTACCTATGGCGCAGCAGCGCCAAGATCGGCGCGGGGAAGTTCAGGCCGCTACGGCCTCTGCAACCGGCTTAGCGTGCTTTATTTAATGAGATGGTCACTCCCTCCTTCCCGGTACTATGCTGAGGACAGGCTTTCATTCGGAGAACGGCTTTGTTGAATAAATCAGATTTCGGGTAAGTCTCCCCCGTAGCGGGTTGTGTT
>OEPF01000002.1_pt1 | contig 26733 bp, 26 predicted proteins | sample 1539291 | NCBI WGS metagenome assembly OEPF01 (sample SAMN02393652, study PRJEB22366) | activated sludge metagenome | biome: wastewater | place: Canada: Ontario | reverse complement strand
ACGCATGACGGTGCGGCTTGCGATGGTTTCGGCATCCTCGGCGGAAAACCCCGCGTCGATCAGTTCTTGCCTGTATGCCTTCCGGTCAAACGTCCGATTCATTCACCCTCCTTGCGGGATTGCCCCGACTCACGCCGGGGCAATGTGCCCTTATTCCTGATTTGACCCGCCTGGTGCCTTGGTGTCCAGATAATCCACCTTATCGGCAATGAAGTCGGTCCCGTAGACCGTCTGGCCGTCCTTCTCGTACTTGGTATTCCGAATCTTGCCCTGCACGAATACCAGCGACCCCTTGCCCAAATACTTGCCGTGGGCCTCGGCCTGAGAGCCAAAACACTTGATGCGGAAGAAGTCGGTGCGCTCCTGCTTGTCGCCGGCATCGTTGCGCCACTCTTCATTAACCGCTATATCGAAAATTGCTTGCGGCTTGTTAGAATTGCCATGACGTACCTCGGTGTCACGGGTAAGATTACCGATAAACTGGAACTGATTATGGCTCATATCGAAAGTCTCCTTGAGAAAGGAGACTCTAGTTTAGCTAAACATTGGTTCCGCTGTCAAGAACTTTAGCGGCTAAAATTTTGCGGGCCGCGACCAAAGGTGCGAGGGGCGGCTTCCGCTGTGTACAACCAGATATTTTTCACCAACATCCTTCGTCTGCTCGATGAGCGGGGCATGACGAAACATGAGCTGTCGGAGAGGGCAGGGGTTTCAATTTCGTTTTTATCAGACTTAACCAACGGTAAGGCCAACCCCTCGTTGAAGGTGATGGAGGCCATTGCCGACGCCCTGGAAACTCCCCTACCTCTTCTCCTGGAGTCCACCGACCTTGACCGCGAGGCACTCGCGGAGATTGCGGGTCATCCTTTCAAGAGCAGCGTGCCGCCCGGATACGAACGCATCAGTGTGGTTTTGCCGTCACATAAGGCGTTTATCGTAAAGAAATGGGGCGACGACACCCGAAAAAAACTGCGTGGAAGGCTCTGACGCCAAGGGTTAGGGCTTGCACTTCCTTCTTTAGCCGCTAAAACGGCCCCTTCTCTGCGGGCCGTCGGCTCGCGCATCATATCGACATCCTCAACGGAAGCCGTGCCGCGAATGGCATCGGGCGGGTGCGCTTTGACAGTTGTTTTCTATCAGAACCCCTACGTCGTGCGGTTCGATTAGCTGTTTGTCTTGCAGGCTAAACACTTTCGGTATATCGTTTGCCTGTGCGATAATGTTGCTAATGATTTGTTGCGTAGGGGTTACTGAAAAGTGAGCGGGAAAGAAGAGTTTCAGACCATCAAGGAGCGGGCCAAGCGCAAGCTGGAACGCGACATGGGTGCGGACCTGTTGGCCGCGCTCAACGACCCGAAAACCGTTGAAGTCATGCTCAACGCGGACGGCAAGGTGTGGCACGAACGCCTTGGCGAGCCGATGCGGTACATCTGCGACATGCGGCCCAGCCAGTCGCAGGCGATTATAGAAACGGTGGCCGGATTCCACGGCAAAGAGGTCACGCGGCATTCGCCCATCCTGGAAGGCGAGTTCCCCTTGGATGGCAGCCGCTTTGCCGGCCAATTGCCGCCGGTCGTGGCCGCGCCAACCTTTGCGATCCGCAAGCGCGCGGTCGCCATCTTCACGCTGGAACAGTACGTCGAGGCGGGCATCATGACCCGCGAGCAATACGAGGTCATTAAAAGCGCCGTCGCGGCGCATCGAAACATCCTCGTCATTGGCGGTACTGGCTCGGGCAAGACCACGCTCGTCAACGCGATCATCAATGAAATGGTCGCCTTCAACCCGTCTGAGCGCGTCGTCATCATCGAGGACACCGGCGAAATCCAGTGCGCCGCAGAGAACGCCGTCCAATACCACACCAGCATCGACGTCTCGATGACGCTGCTGCTCAAGACAACGCTGCGTATGCGCCCCGACCGCATCCTGGTCGGTGAGGTACGTGGCCCCGAAGCCCTTGATCTGTTGATGGCCTGGAACACCGGGCATGAAGGAGGTGCCGCCACCCTGCACGCAAACAACCCCAAAGCGGGCCTGAGCCGGCTCGCCATGCTTATCAGCATGCACCCGGATTCACCGAAACCCATTGAGCCGCTGATTGGCGAGGCGGTTCATGTGGTCGTCCATATCGCCAGGACCCCTAGCGGCCGTCGAGTGCAAGAAATTCTCGAAGTTCTTGGTTACGAGAACGGCCAGTACATCACCAAAACCCTGTAAGGAGTATTTCCAATGACAACGGCTGTTCCGTTCCGTCTGACCATGAATCGCGGCATTTTGTTCTACCTTGCCGTGTTCTTCGTTCTCGCTCTCGCGTTATCCGCGCATCCGGCGATGGCCTCGGAAGGCACCGGCGGCAGCTTGCCATATGAGAGCTGGCTGACGAACCTGCGCAACTCCGTAACCGGCCCGGTGGCCTTCGCGCTGTCCATCATCGGCATCGTCGTCGCCGGCGGCGTGCTGATCTTCGGCGGCGAACTCAACGCCTTCTTCCGAACCCTGATCTTCCTGGTTCTGGTGATGGCGCTGCTGGTCGGCGCGCAGAACGTGATGAGCACCTTCTTCGGTCGTGGTGCCGAAATCGCGGCCCTCGGCAACGGGGCGCTGCACCAGGTGCAAGTCGCGGCGGCGGATGCCGTGCGTGCGGTAGCGGCTGGACGGCTCGCCTAATCATGGCTCTGCGCACGATCCCCATCCGTCGCGCAGGCAACCGAGAAAACCTGTTCATGGGTGGTGATCGTGAACTGGTGATGTTCTCGGGCCTGATGGCGTTTGCGCTGATTTTCAGCGCCCAAGAGCTGCGGGCCACCGTGGTCGGTCTGATCCTGTGGTTCGGGGCGCTCTATGCGTTCCGAATCATGGCGAAGGCCGATCCGAAGATGCGGTTCGTGTACCTGCGTCACCGCCGGTACAAGCCGTATTACCCGGCCCGCTCGACCCCGTTCCGCGAGAACACCAATAGCCAAGGGAAGCAATACCGATGATCCAAGCAATTGCGATTGCAATCGCGGGCCTCGGCGCGCTTCTGTTGTTCATCCTCTTTGCCCGCATCCGCGCGGTCGATGCCGAACTGAAACTGAAAAAGCATCGTTCCAAGGACGCCGGCCTGGCCGATCTGCTCAACTACGCCGCTGTCGTCGATGACGGCGTAATCGTGGGCAAGAACGGCAGCTTTATGGCTGCCTGGCTGTACAAGGGCGATGACAACGCAAGCAGCACCGACCAGCAGCGCGAAGTAGTGTCCGCCCGCATCAACCAGGCCCTCGCGGGCCTGGGAAGTGGGTGGATGATCCATGTGGACGCCGTGCGGCGTCCTGCTCCGAACTACGCGGAGCGGGGCCTGTCGGCGTTCCCTGACCGTCTGACGGCAGCGATTGAAGAAGAGCGCCGGCGGCATTTCGAGAGCCTGGGAACGATGTACGAGGGCTATTTCGTCCTCACCTTGACCTGGTTCCCGCCGCTGCTCGCCCAGCGCAAGTTCGTCGAGCTGATGTTTGACGACGACGCGACCGCACCGGATCGCAAGGCGCGCACGCGGGGCCTCATCGACCAATTCAAGCGTGACGTGCGCAGCATCGAGTCGCGCCTGTCGTCGGCCGTGTCGCTCACTCGCTTGAAGGGGCACAAGATCGTCAACGAGGACGGCACGACCGTCACGCATGACGACTTCCTGCGCTGGCTGCAATTCTGCGTGACGGGCCTGCACCATCCGGTGCAGCTCCCCAGCAACCCGATGTACCTGGACGCCCTGGTCGGCGGACAGGAAATGTGGGGCGGGGTAGTGCCCAAGGTCGGCCGCAAGTTCGTCCAGGTGGTCGCTCTCGAAGGCTTCCCCTTGGAGTCCTATCCCGGCATCCTGACGGCGCTCGGCGAGCTGCCCTGCGAGTATCGGTGGTCGAGCCGGTTCATCTTCATGGACCAGCACGAAGCCGTGAAGCACCTCGACAAGTTCCGCAAGAAGTGGCGGCAGAAGATTCGCGGCTTCTTCGACCAGGTGTTCAACACGAACACCGGCCCGGTCGATCAGGACGCGCTTTCGATGGTGGCCGATGCTGAGGCGGCCATTGCCGAAGTCAACAGCGGCATCGTGGCCGTGGGCTACTACACCAGCGTCGTCGTGCTGATGGATGAGGACCGCACGCGCCTGGAAGCTGCGGCCCGCGATGTTGAAAAGGCCGTCAACCGGTTGGGCTTTGCCGCGCGCATCGAGTCCATCAACACCCTGGACGCCTTCCTTGGTAGTTTGCCGGGCCACGGCGTGGAAAACGTCCGCCGGCCGCTCATCAACACGATGAACCTGGCCGACCTGCTGCCGACCAGCACCATCTGGACCGGCAACGCGAACGCGCCATGCCCGATGTACCCGCCGCTGTCGCCGGCGCTCATGCACTGCGTCACGCAAGGATCAACGCCGTTCCGGCTGAACCTGCACGTGCGCGACCTCGGCCACACCTTTATGTTCGGGCCGACCGGCGCAGGTAAATCGACGCACCTGGCGATCCTCGCCGCGCAGCTCCGTCGCTATGCCGGCATGTCGATCTTCGCCTTTGACAAGGGCATGTCGATGTACCCGCTGGCCGCCGGCATCCGTGCGGCCACGAAGGGCACCAGCGGCCTGCACTTCACCGTGGCGGCCGACGACGAACGCCTGGCGTTCTGCCCGTTGCAGTTCCTGAGCACCAAGGGCGACCGTGCTTGGGCGATGGAGTGGATCGACACCATCCTGGCGTTGAACGGCGTCGAAACGACCCCGGCCCAGCGCAACGAAATCGGCAACGCGATCATGAGCATGCACGCCAGCGGCGCGCGCACGCTCTCCGAGTTCAGCGTGACGATTCAGGATGAGGCGATCCGCGAGGCGATCCGCCAGTACACCGTCGATGGCGCAATGGGCCATCTGCTCGACGCCGAAGAGGACGGCTTGGCGCTGTCCGACTTTACAGTGTTCGAGATCGAAGAGCTGATGAACCTCGGCGAGAAATTCGCCCTGCCTGTGTTGCTCTACCTGTTCCGCCGTATCGAGCGCGCCCTGACGGGCCAGCCGGCCGTCATCATCCTGGACGAAGCCTGGTTGATGCTCGGCCACCCGGCATTCCGCGCGAAGATCAGGGAATGGCTCAAGGTGCTGCGTAAGGCCAACTGCCTTGTGCTGATGGCAACGCAGAGCCTGTCCGACGCCGCCAACAGCGGCATCCTGGACGTGATCGTGGAATCGACCGCGACCAAGATTTTCCTGCCGAATATTTACGCCAGGGATGAGGACACGGCGGCCCTGTACCGCCGCATGGGCCTGAACGCTCGCCAGATCGAGATTCTGGCCCAGGCCGTTCCCAAGCGTCAGTACTACTACGTGTCGGAAAACGGCCGCCGTCTCTACGACCTGGCACTTGGCCCGCTCGCGCTCGCGTTCGTCGGCGCATCCGACAAGGAATCCGTCGCCATCATCAAGAACCTGGAAGCCAAGTTCGGCGACCAGTGGGTGGATGAATGGCTGCGTGGCCGGGGCCTCGCCCTTGATGAATACCTGGAGGCAGCATGAGTTTTGCAGACACGATCAAGGGCTTGATCTTCAAGAAGAAGCCCGCAACGGCCGCAGCAGCGGCGACGCCGGCCGCGACCGGCCCGCAAACCGACAACCCGTACCTGACGGCGCGGCGCACCTGGAACGACCACGTTGGTTCCGTTGTGTCGCAAAAGCAGACCTGGCAGGTTGTCGGCATCCTTTCGCTGATGATCGTCCTCGCGGCGGTCGGCGGCATCATCCACATCGGCAGCCAGTCGAAGTTCGTGCCCTATGTCTACGAGGTAGACAAGCTCGGGCAGACGGCCGCCGTGGGGCCGATGACCAGGGCGTCGAAAGCCGATCCGCGTGTCATTCACGCCTCGGTGGCTGAGTTCGTCGGCGATGCTCGCCTGGTGACGCCGGACGTAGCTTTGCAGCGCAAGGCCGTCTACCGCCTCTATGCCAAGCTCGGGCCGAATGACCCGGCCACCGCCAAGATGAACGAATGGCTCAACGGCACCGCCGACGCCAGCCCGTTCGCTCGCGCGGCCGTCGAAACGGTCAGCACCGAAATCACTTCCGTAATCCCGCAGACGCCCGACACCTGGCAGGTCGATTGGGTCGAGACGACGCGCGACAGGCAAGGCGTGGTGAAAGGCCAGCCCGTGCGCATGCGGGCCTTGGTGACGGTCTACGTCGTCGAGCCGACGGCGGACACCAAGGAAGAACAACTGCGAAACAACCCGGCCGGGATCTACGTCCGGGACTTCTCCTGGTCGAGACTTCTGTGAGGCACTGAATTATGAAAAAGGAACTGTTTGCTTTGGTCCTGGCCGCGTCCGTTAGCGTGCCTGCATTTGCCGCCGATCCCGGCGCGGACCTGACTGACCTCTATTTTTCCGGCAAGAACCCGGAGCTGACCGCGCAAGAGCGGGCGGCCATCGCCATCGCCAAGAAGTGGGAGGCGGGTACCGCCGGCATGCGGCCGGTGGCCGGCCCCGGTGGTTCGGTGCGCTTCCTGTTCGGCGCGCAGCAGCCGAGCATCGTATGCGCCGTGCTGCAAGTGTGCGACGTGGCCCTGCAACCCGGCGAGCAAGTCAACTCGATCAACCTGGGCGACACCGCCCGTTGGACGGTCGAGCCGGCCATTACCGGCAGCGGCGCGAACGAAACCCAGCACCTCATCATCAAGCCGATGGATGTGGGCCTGGAAACCAGCCTGGTCGTGACCACGGACCGCCGCAGCTACCACATGCGCCTGCGCTCGCATCGCACGCAGTACATGCCGCAGGTGTCGTTCACCTACCCGGAAGATGCCCTTGCGAAGTGGGACGCCATCAAGAACCGCGAACAGCGGGATCGCGTCGAGAAAACCATTCCGCAGACCGGCGAGTACCTGGGCAACCTGAGCTTCAACTACTCCGTCAGCGGGTCCACGTCGTGGAAGCCGGTGCGCGTCTACAACGACGGCAAGAAAACCATCATCCAGATGCCGCACTCGATGGAACAGACCGAAGCGCCGACGCTCCTGGTCGTTCGCAGGGAGGGCGGCCTGTTCTCCGACGATGAAACGGTGATGGTCAACTACCGGGTCCAGGGCGACCGCTACATCGTCGATACGATTTTCGACAAGGCCATCCTCATCGCGGGCGTGGGCAGCAGCCAGGACCGCGTGACCATTTCAAGGGGGAACTAAACCATGCGTAAGATTCTGACCGTCATCGCACTCGCGGCCACGTTGGCCGGCTGCGCGACCTCCAAGTACGGCAGCTTCGTCCAGGACGCGCCGGCCGCCTACAACCAGACCATTGCGACCGACGCGGTGAAGCAGCTCGTCAAGCTCTACCCGCCGGCGCAAACCAAGCTGGAATTGCAGCAGGCTACGCCCGATCCGTTCGGCATTGCCCTGGTCACTGACCTTCGCGCCCAGGGCTATGCTGTCATGGAGTACAAGCCCGACGGCAACGCGGCCGCAGCTCCGGCTGCTGCGTCCTCGGCCGCTGCGAAGCCGGCAACGCCGCAAGCCCAGGGCGGCTATCCGCTGCGCTACGTGCTGGACCAATTCAGCGACAGCAACCTGTATCGCCTGACCGTCATGGTCGGCTCTCAATCGCTCACGCGCGCCTACCTCGCCCAAAACAACACGATGGTCCCGGCCGGCGCATGGGTTCGGAAGGAGTAAGCCAATGAGCGAAGATCAAATGGCACCGGACGCATCGCCAGATGCGGTCAAGCCGAAAAGCGGGGTTCGCCGCGTCAACAACATGCCGATGTACCTCATCGGCGGTGTGCTCGGCATCTTCCTGCTGGTGATGGCCCTGGTTGCTGCGGATCGCGCTGCGCAGCAGAACCAGCCGGGAGCTGCGAAGGCTGAGAAGGCCGGCAGCACCAGCATGTTTGCCGACGAAATTGCCGGCAAACAGCAGGACGGCATCATCAAGGCCAAGCCGCTGGAGATTCCGCCGGAACAAACCGCCCAGCAACCGACGACGGAGCTGACGCCAGCCCCGGCGCAGGGAACGACTATCACGGTCGCACGGCCCGAGAACCTGGACCAGCCCCCGACGCCGCCGCAGGGTGCGCGCAACGAGGACCTGGACCGCATCCGCATGGCGAAGTTGCAGATGCTGGAAGAGGCGATCAAGGCCAAGACGACGGTGCGCATCGACGCGCCGCGCAGCCAGGGCAGCGCCGGCGGCGGTGCTCCGCAGGGCCGCGAGGAAACCCTTGCGCGCATCCAGGAGCTGCGTCGGCAGGCTGAGAACGCCCGCGCCACCGATCCGACCGCCGCCTATCAGGCCGCGCTTGCGCAGGCTCGCACGATGGGCGGCGCGGCAGGGGGTGGCGGTATGGGCGGCTCGGGTGCGCCGACCCTCGTGCAGACCTCGAACCGCAGTGGTGGCGGCGCTGGCTATGGGTCGTTCGACAACCGCAGCGAGGGCGACCGTTGGCGGCTCGACTCCCAGCCGGAAGCACCTGCAACGCCCTATGTGCTGCGCGCTGGCTTCGTCGTTCCGGCTACGCTTATCTCGGGCATCAACTCCGATCTGCCAGGCCAAATCATGGCCCAGGTATCGCAGTCGGTGTACGACACGGCGACCGGCAAGCACATGCTCATCCCCCAAGGCTCGCGCCTGGTGGGCAGCTACTCGAACGATGTGGCCTACGGGCAGAAGCGCGTTCTGGTGGCATGGCAGCGCATCATCTTCCCCGACGGCAAGGCAATGGACATTGGGGCCATGCCGGGCGGCGATAGCGCTGGGTATGCAGGCTTCAACGACAAGGTCAACAACCACTACTTCCGCACCTTCGCATCGGCATTCCTCATGTCGGGCGTCGTTGCGGGCATCAGCTTGAGTCAGGACCGTGGCAACAGCAACAGCGGTTACGGACGACAAGACGCGGGTTCCGCGATGAGTGAAGCGTTGGGTCAACAGCTCGGCCAAGTAACGGCGCAGATGATCGCCAAAAACTTGAATATCGCGCCGACGCTGGAAATCCGTCCGGGCTATCGCTTCAACGTCATTGTCACGAAAGACATGACGTTTTCTAAGCCCTACCAGGCGTTTGACTATTAACTCCAAGGAGTAACTTATGAAGAAGCTCGCTAAGAATGTTTTAGCCGCTAAAGTAGCTCTGGTGCTGGCCCTCTCGGTCGGCACCTTGGCGGTCACGCCTGCGCAAGCGGGCATTCCGGTCATCGACGGCACCAACCTGTCACAAACCACTGTCACCGCGATTCAGCAGGTTGCGCAGGTCCAGAAGCAAATCGAGGAATACCGGACGCAGTTGCAGCAGTACGAAAACATGCTGCAAAACACGGTGGCCCCGGCCGCCTACGTGTGGGACCAGGCGCAGTCCACCATCAACGGCCTGATGAGCGCCGTTGATACCCTGAACTACTACAAGAACCAGGCGGGCAGCATCGACGCTTACCTGGGCAAGTTCAAGGACGTGTCCTACTACAAGGGGTCGCCGTGCTTCTCCCTGTCGGGCTGCTCGGAAAGCGAGCGCAAGGCGATGGAAGAGAACCGCCGCCTGGCGTCCGAATCGCAGAAAAAGGCCAACGATGCGCTGTTCCGTGGCCTCGATCAGCAGCAGAGCAACCTCAAGTCCGACGCCGCCACGCTGGAGCAATTGAAGGGCAAGGCGACGACGGCGCAGGGCCAGTTGGAAGCCCTCGGCTACGCCAACCAGTTCGCCAGCCAGCAGGCCAACCAGCTCATGCAAATCCGTGGCCTTCTGCTTGCGCAGCAGAACGCCATCGCCACGCAGATGCAGGCCCAGCAGGACCGGCAGGCCCAGCAGGACGCTGCGGGCGCGAAGCTGCGCGAGGGTTCGTACCGCGCAAGCCCGTCTAAGACCTGGTGAGGGGAGGCGCGATGAAGAAATCCAACTTCATCGCAGTTGCCGCGCTGGCCGCCGTCATGGCGGCCAGCCTGGCAGGCTGCGACAACAAGCCCGACACCGACAAGCTGACCTGCGCCGATCTGCCGAAGGTCACGGATGCCGCTCAACGCGCGGAGCTGTTGAAGAAGTGCCCGCGCGGAGAACCGGGAGGCTTCAAGCCCAGCGAAAAGAAAGAGTGGTGATGACGTATGAAAATCCAGACTAGAGCTGCCGCGCTCGCGGTCCTGATGCTGGCCTTGATGCCGGTAGCGGCATACGCCCAAATCGACAATTCGGGCATCCTCGACAACGTATTGCAGCGCTACCAGAACGCCGCGAGCGGCTGGGCCACTGTCGTCCAGAACGCCGCAACCTGGCTGTTCTGGACCTTGACCGTGATTAGCATGGTCTGGACCTTCGGCATGATGGCACTGCGCAAGGCCGACATTGGCGAGTTCTTCGCCGAGTTCGTGCGGTTCACCATCTTCACCGGCTTCTTCTGGTGGCTGCTGACCAACGGCCCGAATTTCGCGTCGTCCATCTATGCGTCCCTGCGGCAGATTGCAGGCCAGGCAACGGGGTTGGGGCAGGGGCTTTCGCCGTCCGGCATCGTCGATGTTGGCTTCGAGATTTTCTTCAAGGTGATGGACGAAACCTCGTACTGGTCGCCGGTCGATAGCTTCGTCGGTGCCTCGTTGGCGGCCGCCATCCTCTGCATCCTGGCCCTGGTCGGCGTGAATATGCTTCTGCTCCTGGCGTCCGGATGGATTCTTGCCTACGGCGGTGTGTTCTTCCTGGGCTTCGGCGGCTCGCGCTGGACCTCGGACATGGCGATCAACTACTACAAGACCGTCCTCGGGGTCGCCGCGCAGCTCTTCGCAATGGTGCTGCTCGTAGGCATCGGCAAGACCTTCCTCGATGACTACTACAGCCGCATGAGCGAAGGCATCAACTTCAAGGAACTTGGAGTGATGCTGATCGTCGGCCTGATCCTGCTCGTTCTGGTCAACAAGGTGCCGCAGCTCATCGCCGGCATCATCACCGGCGCGAGCGTCGGCGGTGCTGGTATCGGCCAGTTCGGCGCTGGCACGCTCGTCGGTGCGGCCGCGACGGCCGGCGCGGCAATCGCAACTGGCGGCGCATCTATCGCGGCCGGCGCTGCGGCGGCGGCCGGTGGCGCGCAGGCCATCATGGCGGCCGCGTCGAAGGCCAGCGATAACGTCTCTGCCGGCACTGACATTCTGTCGAGCATGATGGGCGGCGGCGGTGGCGGCGGCGGTGGTAGCGCCGGCACCAGCGGCGGCGACGGCGGCGGCTCGGGTGGCGGCGGTGGCTCGGGCGGCGGTGAAACCCCGATGGCCTCGGCCGCCGGCGACAACAGCAGCGGCGCACGCGGCGGCAGTTCGGGCGGCGGCTCGGGTGGTGGCCGTTCGTCTGGCGGTATCGGTGCCACGGCGGCCAAGGGCGGCCGGATCGCGGCCGATACCGTCGCCAACCTGGCGAAAGGTGCCGGCTCGATTGCCAAGGCCAAGGCCGGCGAAATGCGCGCATCGGCCCAGGAACGCATCGGCGATACCGTAGGCGGCAAGATCGCGCAGGCAATTCGCGGCGCGGGTGCGGCGGCGCAGACCGCTGCAACCGTCGCCGATAGCAACAGCCAGGCGCAGGAACAACCTGCACCGGCACCCGCACCGTCGTTCGACGACAACAGCCTTTCCGCAAGCAACAACAGGGAAGCGGCCGCCGACGCGGATTCCGAAGTGGCGAGCTTCGTCAACAAGCCCGCCCAATCCTGAAACGACTCTTAGGAGCTACGACCATGCAACTGAAAAAAGCGTTCTCGTCGGCCGCCCTGGTGGTGGCCTTGGGCCTCGGCGCAACTGGCTCGGCCAGCGCGCAAGACGTGCTGACGGGCGATACCCGCCTGGCCTGCGAGGCCATTCTGTGCCTGTCCACGGGCAGCCGGCCCAGCGAGTGCAGCCCGTCGCTCTCGCGGTACTTCGGCATCCACAAGCGCAAGCTGTCGGACACGCTCAAGGCGCGGCTGAACTTCCTCAACCTCTGCCCGGTATCGAACCAGACGCCGGAAATGCAGACGCTCGTTTCCTCGATTTCGCGCGGGGCCGGGCGCTGCGATGCGTCCTCGCTGAACTCCGTGCTGCGTGAGTGGCGGAGCTGGGACGACCAGTTCTACATCGGCAACCGCCTGCCGGACTACTGCGCGGCCTACACCGGCCATGCCTATACCGACTTCAACACGACCGCGCCGCGCTACGTCGGCACGCCGGAAGAGGGCGGCTATTGGATCGAGGCGGCCGACTACGACCGCGCGCTCAAGGAGTACGAGGCGAAGCTGAAAGAGCGGCAGCAGCAGTACGGTCGCTATGGCAGCGACGCCTACCGTCGGTTCGAGCGGTAAGGGGAGGGGATAGCGATGCCGTTTGCCAAGCTGCTGGCACGGAACGCTCTGCCGGTGGTCGCCCTGGTGGCGGCCACTGGCTTCGGTGCGGCGGATGCGACCGCCGCACGGCTCTTCCCCGATCTGTCGGAACAGATGGAAGAGCGCGTTGTGTGCTCGGTGTCTGCGGCCGCGAAGTACGAGATTCCGGCCAACATTCTTCTCGCCATTCGGGAAAAGGAGGGCGGCAAGCCGGGCCAGTGGGTCAAGAACACCAATGGCACCTATGACGTGGGCGAGCTGCAATTCAACACCGCCTACCTGGGCGACCTGGCGAAGTATGGGATCACGGCCCAGGACGTTGCTGCGGCAGGCTGCTATCCCTATGACCTGGCGGCCTGGCGGTTGCGCGGGCACATTCGCAACGACAGGGGCGATCTGTGGACACGCGCCGCTAACTATCACTCGCGCACGCCGTCGAAGAACGCGATCTATCGCGCCGATCTGATGGTGAAGGCCGACAAGTGGGCGAAGTGGCTGGATGCGCGTTTCGTCACCGTCAACTATGGCCCCAGCTCGCCGGCGCAGCCGGCAGGGAAGGGGACCACACTTGCGGCCGCTGATACGTCGGCAGCAGCGCCGGCCGAAGCGCAGCCGATGAAGCAAGGCCGGATCACCCGCACCAGCCTCCGCAGCTCGGGTTACGTACCCCGGCAGCTCATCATCAACAACACGCCATAAGGAGGAACGGCCGTTTAGCGGCTAAAGCCTATGGGCATTCGCAACCTGACGCAGCGATACATGAACGGGGCCAGGGCCTACGCGGCCTGGGCGGCATCGCAGGCGAAAGCGCCGTTTGATCTTCTGGTACTGGGCATCGGGCCTGTCATCGTCTTTGGCCTGGTCGCGCATACGCTGCTCGCGTTCCTGCCCACATGGGCCATGTACGCCGCCGGCGCTCTGCTGGTCCTCGCGGCCCTGCCTTTGGCGCTGCACGTCCTCCGGGAATACGCGCTGCGCTATGGGCGCAAATAGCGCCCTGCAGGGCGTTCTTACTCCAAGGGGGAGGGCATGAATACACGCGCCATGAACGACGCCAGCGGCCGGGCCTCGCTGCCTGCCATGGTGATCGCCGACGGCACCATTGAAGCCTTGAAGTGGCTCGCCTTGCTTGCCATGACCGGGGATCACGTCAACAAGTACCTGTTCAACGGTACGCTGCCATATCTGTTCGAGGCGGGGCGCTTGGCCCTGCCTCTTTTCGTTTTCGTCCTGGCGTACAACCTCGCCCGCCCGGGCGCGCTCGAGCGCGGTTTGTACGGGCGAGCGATGAAACGCCTGTTGGCCTTCGGCCTGGTCGCCTCGGTCCCGTTCATTGCGTTGGGTGGAGTGGTGGGCGGATGGTGGCCGCTGAACGTCATGTTCACGCTGTTGGCCGCAACCGCGATGCTCTACCTGGTCGAGCGCGGCCGCTCGGTCGCTCCTATAGCGCTGTTCGTCGTGGCCGGCGGCCTGGTCGAGTTCTGTTGGCCGGCGCTGCTGCTGGCCGCGTCTGTCTGGTTGTACCTCAAGCGCCCGACGTGGGCGGCCGCGTTGATGGCGCTGCTGTCTTGCGCGTCCCTGTGGTACATCAATGGCAACCTTTGGGCGCTTGCTGTTGTGCCCCTGGTGATCGTCGCCGCCGGCGTCGATCTTCGTGTCCCGCGCCTGCGCTGGGCCTTTTACACGTACTACCCGCTGCATCTTGCCGCTCTTTGGCTGATCCGCTGTATTGATTCACTTGAAGTACGAAAAAAACCGGGAGGACATTGGATTATTCGGGATCTGATGGGATTAGATTTGGTGGGGCTTGCAAGCCTGTAGTGCAAATTTTAGTCGTTAATCAATGAAACGCGAAAGATAGTAAAAAATTGCTTTTGTTTCATTGAAAATACGAAAAACAAAAACACTGCAAATCATTTCAATAACAGCTTCAAAAAACGTTCAAAACCGATAACAACCAAGCTGTCACCAAATGACTCATATCACAAATCAGCTTATGCCGTTTAGGTATGTTACATGTGTGATTATGTGAGGTGAAGTATGTTTTAGCTGGTTCATGGTTGTTATACGGCTTTTTTTACCTCCTGTGGTTCCTGTGAAGGTACTACAACACTTTCCTGTTCATGAATCCCATACTTTGACAAAATCTCTTTGCGTTTTTCTTCAGGTAATGCATCTAGCATCATCAACGTCTGAATACTTTGCTGTGAAAATCCTATAAAGCTGTAAAGTTTCTGTTCATTAAATACAAGAGGCATTAACGCCAACAACCCCCCTTTACTTAAAAGTTTCAGTGCCTTGCGTGCTTCATCTGGTTCCAGCTCTTCAATCATATTGATTAAGGTTGTGGTTAATTTGTTTATCAGTTCCGAAGAATCCTGTTTCTCATTGGCTTGAGCACCAGTATCCGGTGTGGATAACCCCAAGTGCGCAATAACTTGCTCTCGTTCTTTGGTGGGCATCGACATCACATCGTATTCAACAGCTTTCCCCCCCTTGACACCTTCCTTTTTTTGCTTCGTCCAGCCTTGAACATTTGCTCGATAGTGAACACCAGCAACAGATCCAGGCATACCATCAGCAGCCATAATTTCTTGCGGCGAACACCAAATTGACTTTTCAGTATTATTCTTTTCTATAAAGTTACTTTTCAAAATTTAAACTCCTTATTTATCAACGCGTTAATCAGTAATCAAAGGAATTTACCAAAAAGCAGCTTTACAAAAAGCTTCGTTCGCACGCCCAATCAGGCATGGCTCCTGACAACAGCAATACATGGAAAAACGGCATATCAAGTGCTGAAATCGGATTTCGGAGCCCGTCTCGTTGTTGTTGACGCATTGGCGGCGTTCATGCGCCGACTGCATGCGATCCCAGTGAGCGAATGCTCCTTCAACAGTGACCACGCATGCAGGCTTGCCCGAGCGCGGGAGCGTATCGAGGCGGGGGTTGTTGATGTCGATGACTTCGATAAGGAGCGCGAAGGGTGGACGGCCGAACAGGTTTGGGAGGCGATGCATCGCCTCCTACCGCTCGCGCCGGACCCAGTCGTGACGCACGGCGATTTTTCACTCGATAATCTACTTATCGTCGAAGGTAAGGTAGTCGGCTGCATCGACGTTGGGCGGGCTGGTATTGCTGATCGATACCAAGACCTTGCCGTGTTATGGAACTGTCTTGAGGAGTTCGAACCTTCGCTTCAGGAGAGGCTTGTTGCGCAATATGGCATTGCCGATCCGGATAGGCGCAAGCTGCAATTTCATCTCCTGCTGGACGAACTTTTCTAAGGCGATGCCCCCTCGACCTCGATCAGGGAGGCGTTCAGGACGACTCACAAAGAAAGCCGGGCAATGCCCGGCTTTTTCTGCTGCTACCTCCGTAGTCGTAAGGTCGTTGCAGGTGCTCGGGTGCGGTACAACTCGCCGGTCGCCAGCTCAAGCGCGATCACGTCGTTGCCGTCGTAGTTGACGATGATGCTGTTGGGCCGACTGTCCTCACGCTTCGCAGGGAGAGGCCAGCCTTCAATCGAAGCCGGCGCAAGCTCGTAGTGCTTCCCGGTTTCGACGCTGCGCAGCGTCCAGGTCCTGCAACCGGCCACGCCGGTCGCAGAAACCACGGCGAGCGAGCCGCGAAAATCGTGCGGGTACGCCTCGATGTTCATACGCCTCCTAGATCGAGCGCGAGCGTTTCTGCTCGGCCTTGGCCGCCTGTTCCTGGGACACCTCGCCGATGACCTTGCCCTGGCCCCGGCTGTAGGCGATTTCGTAGTTCTTGCCGACAACCGGCGGCTTCTCAAAGATGCCCCGGCTGTGTTTCACGATCCCGCCTTCGCTGAACTGGTAGACGTTGCGCCCATCGTCGTGCAGCACCTGGCCGACGTGCTTGTGCGGGTGGACGTTTTTGCTTGCGTCCTTCGCATCGCTCAACTGGTGAATGCCTTTCGGTAGCCCCGCCTCGGGCAACACCTTCATGGTCAGCCATTCGCCGTTCACTACCTGGTCCACCTGGCGGCTGCCGTTCATGACGGCGATCTTGACGCTGCCCTCGGGTTTCATGATGACGCCAGGGCTTGCCGATGTGCGTGGTGCCCCGATCTGTACTTTGTTCATACGCTCTAGTTCTCCTTAGTAGGTTCTCGCGCGGCGTTGCCGCTGTTCTTGCTGCTCGATGTCTTGCTGCTTGAGCTGCTGCACCTTCTGCCGCTGGCCCTCGTCGAGAAGCACCTTGCCGACAGCACTTCTCACCTGGCGTTCAACCCCGTCCTTGCCCAGGCTGCTGCGCTCGGACAGGTCGTTGAAATCGGTGTGCTTCTTCATGTTCGACAGGGCGGCGAGCTGGCCATCGTTCAACAGCGATTCCTTGAGCTTGGCCGTGTCGGCCTCGCTCAACTGGACCTTGCCGGCCGCCGCGTCCGCGAGGCGCTTTTCAGCGTGCAAATGGTTGCGGTAGTTCTCCGGGGTGATCGGCGGCAGCTCCTTCGGGTAGGCGTTCTCGCCCGGCGCGAAGATTGGGAAGATGGCCTTGCCGCCGACCGCCTTGGCGGCCTCCTGTGCCTTCGTCCTGCCGGGATTCACGCCCTGGGTGATCTGCACCTGGCGGTCGTCGTCGCCGGCGATCACAACGGGCTTGTCCGGGAATTTCGCGTGCAGGGCCTCGGCAACAGCCTGTAGGTTGCCGGAATCGAACGCGGCGACAGTCGCGTGCCCCAGCGCTTCGGCCACTGTGGCGGCGGTGGCATAGCCTTCGCCGATCACCAGCGCCGGCGCGGCCGCGAGCGCATCCATGCCACCGACGACATGGAAGCATCCTTCCTTGCGGCTGTCCTTGGCGAAGCGCTTGGTGCCGTCCTCCTGGATGTACTGCATGGTCCATTGCTTGCCGTCGGCGTCGTAGGCCGGGATGTAGGTTTTCTGGCCCTCCTGGTCGGTAAGGACGCCGGCGTGCACCTGTAGACCCTTGTCGCGCAGGTACGGCGTCGGTTCCGTGATGGGAACCAGGCTTTGCGCCTGGCGGCCGATGCGCTGCGCCGTGGCTTCGTGCTGGCGTTCTTGTTCCTCGGCACGCGCGGCCAGCTTGGCCGCCGCCTCGGCCTGCATCTTGGCCTTCTCGGCGGGGTCCAGGGCGTAGCCCTTGGCCTTCCACTTCATTTCGACGCCGGTGCGGTTGTTTTTGATGTAACCGGCCGGGTGGCCGTCGAGGTGGCCGACGTAGAAGCCCGACTTCTCGCCCTTCTTGTCGCCCTCGGTCTCGATGCGGTGCTTCTTGCCGTCCATGATGGGGTGCTCGCCGCCTGGGGTGACGACGCAGCCCATGCTTTTCAGGGCCTCCGCGAACTCATCTTCGGGGGTGACGGCCGGGGATTGCTGGGTGGGCACGTTGTCCGGCAGCCAGCGTTGCAGCTTGCCCATGTCGGCGTTCGGTCCGGCGTACCAGGACTTGGCCACCTTGTCCCACTGCGCGCCGGCCGCCTTGGCAACCTGGCGCTCGCCGTAGGGCACGGCCAGGTAGACGCGCTCCTGGGCCGCGTTGGGGCGCTCGGCCGTGGGTTGGGTAGGCTGGGCCTCGGCGCGGGCCTCTACGGCCGCTGTAGCGCCCTCGCGCGCCCATTTGGCGAACGGGGCAGGGTCAACCCCTGCCGGAACGTACCAGGCGCGTTCCTGGCGGTCCCAGCGCGCTCCAAGGGCCTTCACCTCGTCTTTCTCCTTGAACGGCACGTTCAAGTAGGCGCGCTCGGGCTTGGCGGGGGCTTGAGCGGCCGCCGGCTGCTCGGCGGCGTTCATGGCCTGGGCCATTTCCTGCTGCTCGCGCTCGTAGTCGGCGATCCGGCGCTGTAGGTCCTCGTCGTGCAGCATGGCCGTGCCCTCGGCGGCCTTGCGCGCCTCCTTGGCGGCAACGCGGTCCTCGTCGGTGCTGTTGGGATCGCGGCGAACTCGCTCTTCATGGATGCGGGCGAACTTCGCGGCCTGCTCGTACTCGTTGGCCGTCGCGTAAGCGTCGATCACGGCCAGGCGGTCGGCGAGCGCTTCGGCATTGGTCTGCGCGTCGGGGCCGGCGAAGTCGGCAAGCCATTGGTGGCCGCCCCACGCATGGTTCGCATAGACGCCCCAAAACTCCGGCTCTCGGTCGCCGGCCGGCACCACGGACCGTTCGCCGTCGTGCTCGACCTCGACGTTGGCCTGGACCTGGACGCGGCCGGTCCAATCGGCAGGCAGCTCAAAGCCCAGCGTGGTTTCGGTCAGCGCGGCCAGCGATTGGTTGCCTTCCGCCGGCTCCGCGCCGGCGCGGTACATGCGCAGGGTCTGCGCGATCAGCTCGTCGGCCGGCGCAATGGCCGGTCGTGCCACCTGGTCTTGCTGTTGCTCCATAGTTGCCCCCTGCGCAGGCTCGATGGCCTGCTGGGTCGTTTGTTCTTGAATTTGCTTCTGCTCGAACGCCAGGACGAAATCCTGGATCTTCTCCGCGTCGGCGGCCGCGCGGAAAATCTCTAGCGGGTCCTCTTGTAGCGCCTTGATCCACGATCCGACATAGGCCGCGTGCTGGCCGGGGTCGTGGCCGATGCCCAGCTCGTCGCCCAGGATCATGCTGGCAATCTCGGCCCGCAGCTCTTCCTTGGCGTACCCCTCGCTCCCGAAGGGATGCGCCAGGTCGCGGTCCAGCCGCGACGGGTGGCCGGTCCAGTGCCCCAGCTCATGGAGCGCGGTTGCGTAGTAGTTGTCGGCGCTCGGGAACTGGCCTTTGTCGGGCAGATGGATGCTGTCCGTGGACGGCCGATAAAACGCGCGGTCGTGCTCGCCGTGGCGGATGGTGGCACCTGACGCCGCAAGGATGTGCTCGGCCCGCTCGACGGCGCTCCAAGTCTGTTCCTTGCGTTCCAACGGCGGCAGGCCGTCGATCTGCTCCGCATTGAACACGGTGGCGAAGAACACGCGCGGGCGTTCGAGCTGCACCGTCACCTTGACCGGATCGCCGTTGGCATCGAGGACCGGCTTGCCGGTCTGCTCGTCGGTCTTGGTCTGCTCTTCGCTGAACTTCCAATACTGGATCGGCGTGCCTTTCTCGCCGCGACGCACCTGTGCGCCGGCGGCAGCGGCCTGCTTGTAGGTCATCCAGCGCGGGTCCGCATGGCCCTGGGCCATGAGCTGAATCGCGTTGATGCCCTTGTAACGCTTCCCGGTAGTCGGGTTGAGCGGGATGAAGGAGCCGGGCATGCCCGGTTCCCACGGTTTTTGCCACGGCGCAGTGCCGGCTTTCAGTTGCTCAATGAGGCGTTCGGCAACCTGCTCGTGGAACGGCTTTTTGACCTCTGCCATAGCCAATTACCTCCCGTCATTGGCGGCCGCGGTCGTCGTGTCCTCGGGCACGGTCGCGTCCACCAGGTCAATGTCGCTCTCGGCGGCGTCCTGCTCGCTCAAGGCGTCCTCGGGGAAGGCCCCGGCCTTCTCCGCTTCTTCCGGGTCGAACTCGACCTGGAAGCCGGGCGTCATCGCATCGGCGAGCTTTTCACGCAGGGCGGCGGCGGCGTTCGCGGTATCGTCGAACGGCGCAAAGTCGTCCTGCTGCACGGTCTTGGGATCATTCATCGCTTTCACTCCTGGTTGGTGCCGTTACGGCCTTTGCTGTAGTCCGGCCTGCCTTTCAGGTCGGGGTATGTCTGCTTGCACGTCGGGAAGTTGCTGCACCCCCACCAGAACATGCCGCGCTTCTTGCCAGGCCGACGGGAAAGGCCGTGGCCGCAGGCCATGCACTTGTGCAGCTCGGAGACTTTCGGGGCCTCGCGCGGGACGGGCTTGCCGCCCTTGTCGTCGCACGCGAACTTGCAGCCGTCGGCAAAGCCGGTGCAGCCCCAAAAGTATTCGTTCTTGTCCTTCTTCTTGAGGCGTCGCAGCGGCTTGCCGCAGGACGGGCAAGGGTGCGTGTCGATCTTCATGTTGAGGCCGTTGTCTTTGATGTTGGCGACCTCGGCGCCGATGTATTCCATCAGCTCGTTGACGAACGACAGCGTGTCGCGCTCGCCGGCCTGGATGGCCTTCTGCTGCTCATGCCAGAGCGCGGTCATGTCGGGGAATCTGGCCGTGTCGGGCAGTGCGTCGTACAGCTCTTCGCCGGTCGGCGTGGACACGATGTGCTTGCCCTTCTCCACCAGGTAGCCGCGCTCGAAAAGCGTGGCGATGATGGAGTCTCGCGTTGCCGGCGTGCCGATCCCGCCGTGCTCGCCTTGCTTGCCCTTGTCCTTTTCGATCAAGATTTTCCGCAGGCGGTCATCGCGGATGTATTTCGCAACGCGGGTAAGGTCCGACAGCAGAGATTCCATCGTGTACAGCGGCTGCGGTTTCGTCTCCTGCTGCTCGGCCTTCGCATCGGTGCAGGTGCCGGCCTGGCCGTCACGCAGCTTGCGCAGGTCCTGTTCAATGTCGTCGGCATTGCCTTCCAGGTCCTCGTTGCCGGCGTCGTTCTTGTAGAGAATCTTCCAGCCCGGCGACGTGGTGACGTTCGAGCGCACGCCGAAACGATGATCGCCGACCTGGGCAAGCACGTCGGTCTGGTCATACAGATGCTTCGGCCAGAACTGCGCGACGTAGGCGCGCGCGATCAGCAGGTAAATCTTCTGCTCGGCATCGGTGAGCTTCGACAGGTCGGCCGTGCTTTCGGTCGGGATGATCGCGTGGTGCGCGGAAACCTTGGACGAGTTGAAGGCGCGGCTCTTGATCGTCGGATTGGCGCGCTGCGCAGCAGCGGCCAGCATGGGGGCCGTCTGTGCGATGGCCGCCAGCACGCCCGGCGCATCGCCGTGCTGTTCCTCGCTCAAGTATTCGCAGTCGGAACGGTTGTAGGTGATGAGCTTGTGCTTCTCGCGCAGGGCCTGCGTAATGTCCTTCACCTGGTCCGGCTTGAAGCCGAACTTGCGCGAGGCGTCCATTTGCAGTTTCAGCAGGTTGTAGGGCAGCGGCGCAGCCGCTTCCTTCGCCTTGGTGGTCACGGACACGATGCGGGCGGGTTGGCCGCTCACGGCGGCCGCGATGCCCTCGGCGTGCTCCTTGTTGCTGAGGCGGCCTTTCTCGTCCACCGGATCGCCGTCGGCGACCTGGTAACGGGCCGGGAACTGAATGCCCTCGACCTCGAACTGGCCGTTCACCAGGTAGTAGTAGGTTTTCTGGTGGGCCGCGTTCTCGCGGCAACGGCGCACGACAAGGCCCAGGATCGGAGTCTGCACGCGCCCCACGCTCAACAGCCCCTGATAGCCCTTCGCGCGTGCCGCAAGCGTGTACAGGCGCGTGATGTTGAAGCCGTATAGCTGGTCGCCGACGCTGCGGGCCTCGGCCGCAGCGGACAGGCCGGCGAACTCGCGGTTGTCGCGCATCGCGGCGAGCTGCCGGCGCACGATCTTCACGTTGTTGTCGTTGATAAGCAGCCGCTGCACCGGCAGACGGCAGTTGGCGTATTCCAGGATTTCATCGACCAGAAGCTGGCCTTCGTCGTCCGGGTCGCCGGCGTGAACCACGCTTTTCGCCTGCTTCAACAGGCTGAGGATGGTCTTGAACTGAGCTTTCGCACCGGCATCGCCGGACGGTTTCTTGCGCCAGGGAATATGGACGATGGGCAGGTCGGCCATGTTCCAGTTGGCGTAGCGCTCGTCGTAGTCCTCCGGGTCTAGCAAGGCCAGCATGTGACCGTAGCACCAGGTCACGCGGTCGGAGCCGCATTCGTAATAGCCGTCCTTGCGGCTGCCGCCGCCCAGGCCCTCGACGATGGCTTTTGCCAGCTCCGGTTTTTCAGCGATTACAAGGCGTTCAAATTGCATATATCCCCCTACCCTCACCAGGTCAGAACCGGCCTGATGACGGTGATGATTTGCGAACGATTGACAGGCCCGAAGTAGCGGCCGTCGAAAGACGTGTCGCTTACGTCGGACATAAGCAGAACCTCGGCGGTCCCCAGGGTGTAGCTGTCGGACTGATAACGAGGCAGCGGCCGTCCTGATGGATCGGCCTTGATGAGCGCGCTGTGAGGCAGCAGCCCGCCATTCACGCGCACGCCGGCGTCGGTGATGGCAACCTCGTCGCCTTTAGCGGCTAAAACTCGCTTCATCATGTAGCCGTAGTCGCCGGGGCAGAAACCGCCGGCGATGTAGCCCCGCTCCTTGGCGTCCGAAAACACGCCGACTTGCGGCGGGCAGAACATGACGTAAGCCCCCTTCTCCACCGGCGCATTCGATTTCCAGTACAGGCCGACCGGAATGCTTTTGGTGGTGTTGACCTTCGCGCCGGCGAGATAGGCCGCGCCGGCGAGCAACAAGGCCGCGCCGCCTCCGATGGCGACGTACTTGGTGAGGCGCTGGAAGCGGCTCATATCGTGATCCCCTCCCCTTCCTCGACGGTGGCCGTCTGGATCAGCTTGTCGCTGACCTTCGGAGCCGGTACGGCCGCGCGGGCCTGGAATATCGGGTCTTTGAAGTAGAGCGGCTGCTTGCCGTAGATCGCGGGATAGCCGGCGACGTACACAACCATGTCGCCCGCCTCTTCAATGCTGCCGTCGGCGCTCTTCTTCGGCCCCGGCATGCGCAGGCATTCATCGGGGGTCAGCAATGGCCGCTGCACTTCCTGGAAGGTCCGCGAGACGTTGCCCAACAGCGCCGACGTGCGGCGGCCGCTCGTCGTGATCTGCTCCTTCACGATGGTCGTGGTGCCTGTCAGTTTTGACAGGTGCTCGGCCGTCTCCACGCGGTTCGGCGGGTAGGCGTTCTGCACGTGGCAGTTCGACGTGATGCTTTCGTCGTGGCCGTAGCCGGTTTCGCGGCTCTTGAGCTGGTTAATGTCCTGGCAGATGAGGTAGCACTTGATGCCGTAGCCGGCGACGAAGGCAAGGGACTCTTGCAGGATTTCGAGCTTGCCCAGGCTGGGGAACTCGTCGAGCATCATCAGCAGACGATGCTTGTAGTGCGCGACAGGACGGCCGTTCTCGAAGTCCATCTTGTCGGCCAGCAGCCGGACGATCATGTTGACCATGACGCGCACCAGAGGCCGCAGACGGGCCTTGTCGTTGGGCTGCGTCACGATGAACAGGCTTACCGGGTCGTCGTGGTGCATCAGTTGCTTGATGCGGAAGTCGGACTTGCTGACGTTGCGGGCCACAACCGGGTCGCGGTACAGGGCCAGGTAGGACTTGGCGGTGGACAGCACGGAACCGGATTCTTCCTCCGGGCGGTCCATCATGTCGCGGGCCGCAGAGCCGACCGCAGGGTGGTTCTGCCCGTCAACGTGGCCGTAGGTGGTCATTTCCATCCAAAGCTCGCCCACGTCGCGGTTCGGGTCGGCAAGCATGCCGTCCACCGACGGCAGGGTGGCCGGCGTACCCTCGTTCTTAGCCTTGTAGAGCGCGTGCAGGATGACGCCGACAAGCAGCGCCTGGCTGGTTTTCTGCCAGTGCGATTCCAGGCCCTTGCCGTCCGGATCGACGATCAGGGTGGCAAGGTTCTGCACGTCGCCAACCTCGTACTCGGTCCCCAAGCGGATTTCATCGAGCGGGTTCCAGCACGCGCTACCCTGCGCGGATGCCGGCTCAAAGCGCACGACCTTGTTGCGGGCATGCTTCTTCCGCCAGCCGGCGGTCAGCGCCCACAACTCGCCTTTCAGGTCGGTGATGACGGCGCTGTGCGCCCAGGAAAGCAGCGTCGGAACGACCAGGCCGACGCCCTTGCCGGAGCGCGTCGGCGCGTAGGTCAAGACGTGCTCGGGGCCGTTGTGCCGCAGGTAGTGGAACTTGCCGTCCTTGTCCTGCCAGCCGCCCACATAGACGCCGCTGGAAGTGGGCGGGTGTTTGCCTGACACCAGCTCGACGACGGTGCGCGGCCGGGGCAGCAGGCCGGCGGCCTGTATGTCCTTCTTGTCGGCCCAGCGGGCCGAACCGTGCAGATAGTCGTTCGCCTTGCCGGTGTTCGCCTTGACCATCTGCGTGACGGCCGTGCCCAGCAGGCCCACGGTCGAAACGACCATACCCATGCTGGCCGCGCGCATGAAATCGTCGGGATATTGGCCGTACCACTTGCCGGCCCATTGAAGGATCGACCAGGGCGTGTAGACGTGGTTGATATTCCAGCCAAGTCCGGCCTGATACTGGAAGGAATGGGCGAAATATTGCGTCGCGGTCTGCAAGCCTGCCCCAAGGGACAGGCCGGCGAGGATGGGAACGGTCTTGCTGGCCTTCGGTTTTTTCGCCCGTATCTGTGGCCCCACGGCGTTGTTTCGGTTCTTCATCTACTCCTACCTCGGGTAGTTTTAAGGGAGCCTCGCGGGGTCACGGTGACGGGATCACCGATGGCGAGGCGCTTCATGCGTTGCACCGTGGCCTTATCGACGGGCAGCACCAGAATCTCGTCGTTTTCTTTCCTCAACAGGGCCAGCGCCTGGTCCTCGACGTTCCGGGTGCCTGCATAGGACAGCGCACCAACATAATCAGTATATCGTGCATGCTTCGGTATATCGAAGCCGTTTAGCCGCTTTTGCTCGCGCTCGGCAACATATTTCTCGGCCGCCGCGATCTGTTCGGGCTTTAGCCCTCTTCCTGGCCCAGAAACTCCCCGTCGCAGTGCGTGAGCTGGTTCGGCTCCTTGCTGCTCCACGTGACCAGGAACATCACGCGGCAATAGCATTTCAGCTCCGCCGGCGATGCGAACCACACCGAGTTGGGACAGCGCTCGCAAACGGTTTTGGCTTTGGGGCGGCGGCTTTCGTCCAATGCGTCCAACGTTGGGCTTGCGGAGTGCGACGGTTCCGCCGGCGCTGACGGCGCGAGCGTCCCGTCGGTCGCCGTCGCCGCCTGTGGCGTTGAGGGTGGTTCTGGCTGCGGCAGGTCGAATGCCTCCATCGCCGCCGCGATCTCTTCGTCCGTCATTTCGTTCGGGTTGCTCATGTGCTTGCTCCTTCGTCAGTAGTTCTTGACGGCGGCGCTCAAGGGCGGCGTCGTCAAAGGTGATTGCCAGACGGCCAGCGGCGGCCGCCTGCGCGATCCGCTCCTTGAACTCTGCTGTGCCGTTGACGGTGATCCGGTCGCCGAAGCGCTCCATTGCCAGGCGCAGGGCGGCGTCCAGGCCGTCCGTGGTGGCCTCGCGCGAGACTTGCAGGCGGTCGCCGTCGTCGCGGACGGCGCTGCTGCCGACGCGATAGATGATGGTTCCCTTCTTCGTGATGTTGTCCGTCACGGCCGCATGGCCCGGCTTGGCCTCGCCGCTGCCCTGGATGGTGTTGCCCTTGAGGTCGCTGCGGCCCTCGCGTGCGCGCAGCGCGGCCAGGGCCTTGTCGTCGCCCTTCATCGCCTCGGCCTTGAGCCAGTCGGCCCACGCGCGGCGCTGCGTGCGCTCCTGGACCGCCTGACGGCCCTGCCGGTACTCGCGGTTGATCTTGTCCAGGTCGGCGCGCAGAGCCTTGTGCGCCTGCGCGTACATCAGTCGCTTTGCAATGCGCCCCTCGCCCAGCAGCTTGATAGCGGCGCGGCGCAGCCGGTTGCTGCGCATCGCGGCTTCAATCAGGCGGTCACGACGCCGGCGCAGCGTGTCCAGCTCGCCCTTGCGCACGGCCCCCATTTCCTGGCGTTCAGACTGATACCGGGCGTATAGCTCGGTGGTGTCGATGCGGGTCTTGAGCGGCTTCGCTCGATACTCCCGCCGCCGGGGGGCTTCGCCGCCCTCGGCTGGCGTGAATGCCCCGAATCGGGCTTCGAGCTTCGGCTTGGACAGGTCGCGCGAAACGGTGCTGGCCTTGACCGTCGTGCCGTCGCCGGCCTCGAAGATGAAGCCGTTTCCGCGCTCGCGCAGCTTAAGCCCGTTTTCCCGCAGGACGCGGTGCAGGTCCTCCCAGGATTGCGCCGCTTGCAGCTCCGGCAGGCATTCGCGCTTGATCCAGCCGACCAGGCTTTCCACGCCCGCGTGCCGCTCCATGTCGTTCGCGCGGTTCTCGGAAACGCGCTGCCGCGTTTCGTGATTGTCACGCTCAAGCCCGTAGTCCCGTTCGAGCGTCGCGCAGAGGTCAGCGAGGGCGCGGTAGGCCCGATACGGCTCATGGATGGTGTTTCGGGTCGGGTGAATCTTGTTGATGGCGATATGGATGTGCAGGTTGTCGGTGTCGTGATGCACGGCACTGACGCGCTGATGCTCGGCGAAGCCAAGCCCAGCGCAGATGCGGTCCTCAATCGCGCGCAACGTCTCCGCGTCGGGCTTCTCTCCCGCGCGGAAGCTAACCAGCAGGTGATAGGTCTTGTCGGCCTCGGAACGGGTGTTGCCGTGCTGGGTCGCCATCACCTCGGCCATGACAGCGGGCAGGGTGTTTGCCTCGCAGTTCGTGACGCGCACGTGACCCAGGCGCTCGGTCTTGCCTTGCTCGTCGGTGATGTACTTCACCAGCTCCGCGAAGTC
>OEPF01000001.1_pt1 | contig 40781 bp, 36 predicted proteins | sample 1539291 | NCBI WGS metagenome assembly OEPF01 (sample SAMN02393652, study PRJEB22366) | activated sludge metagenome | biome: wastewater | place: Canada: Ontario | reverse complement strand
GGTAACGCCAGGGTTTTCCCAGTCACGACGTTGTAAAACGACGGCCAGTGAATTCCCGGGGATCCGCCGTCAGCCATTCAAGTTACGTTCAAAAAAATATCTGAAAATTCCATGATTATGATTCAAAATTCGCAGTTGCCAGACATGAGCTCTTTTGAACAAAAAAGCTTATTCCGCTGGGGCGCAGAATTGCCTGACAACGAATCAATTGATATCGATTTCATATTAGGTCTATACGAAGAGGGCGTGAATATTCCAGATCGCGTCGTCAATCAATTAGGCGATTCCAATCGTGGATCCAGTTGCGGGTTGCCGACGTGGTAGTAGCCGTCGCCGCGCGCCGAATCCTCGAAGCGCTCACGCATGTCCGCGGCGCGGTAGGCGCGGCCGACGTTGGCGTAGGCGTTGAGACTTTCGGTGAGGGGATGGCTCGCCCCGAGCGACCACGACAGGTTGTTGTCCGTGTTGTCCAGACCGGTCGTCTGGGCCGACGGCCCCGCCCCCTTCTGCGCCGCGTCACCGCTGACGCGGTCGTAGCGCAGTCCGGCAACGATGCGGGTGGCGCCAAGCGCGAATTCGTCCTGCACGAACACGCCCACCGCCTCGATCTCGCCATCCGAGAACGGATCGTTGCGCACGTTGTTGTTGAAGAACGGCGCGTTGTTGTCCATGTAGCGCTCGGGATCGCCCTTCATGCGCCAGGTTTCGGCCCCGACCGTCAGCAGATGGTCCCCGCCGACCGGGAACACATACTTGGCGCGCGCGCCATCGGTCGTGAAGGAGACGTCGTTGCGTACGTAGTCGCGGCCGAGGTTTTCGGCGCGGGCACGGATCTGGCGAAACACTTCCTGGCGATAGATCTCGGCCGACAGCTGCCCTTCGCCAAGCTTCGCGTCGACGCCCAGTTCGTAGAGCTCGCGGCGCTGTTCGGGCGAATGGATGGTCGCCACGCCGAGCGGACGCGGAATGCCCGCGCCGGTGCGGGCTGACCCCGGATACCACACGTCCTCGTCCTCATGACGCTGCAGATTCAGACGCAGACTGACGTCGTCGGTCAGGCGATGGCGATACTTGGCCAGCAGGGTGTCGGACTGGTAACCGGTCCGGTCCTCGCGCCCGTCGGGGCTGCGGTAGTCATCCACGTCGCGCCCGGCCACACCCAGCACCAGCGCGTGATCGGCGTTCGAGCGCTGCACCAGCAGCGCACCGGCCACACCCTTGTCGACACCGCTGAAACGCACGCCGGCACGGCCGCCCATGCGCTCCTCCGCGGTGAAGGCCGCCTCGGGCGTGAGCAGGTTGACGACCCCGCCCATGGCTCCGCTGCCGTGCAGCACCGAGCCCGGCCCCTTGACGACCTCGACACGGTCGAGCAGCCCGAGATCCATGAAGGACGCAATCGCCCCCTGAGGCTGGGCCGAGTTCACACGCAGGCCATCGACCATGACGACGACGCTTTCCTTCTTCAGGCCGCGCAAGACCGGGTTCTGTCCCCAGGCTCCGTCGGACTGGGCCGCCAGCCCCGGCTTGCCTCGCAACAGATCGCCGACGACCGCCGCGCCCGCCGTGGCCGGACGCAGGACTTCGATCGCCTGGGGTGTCTCCTGCACGTCGGCGGCGTAGCCTTTGGCGGTCACAACCTGCTCGCCGAGCACGGTTTCACCTGCGGCGAGCAGGGATGGTGTGAAAGAGACACCCAGCAGGGCGAGCGCCAGCGCGCGCATGCGCAGTTCCATAAACAACTCCATCGAGTAGTCGAGCTGGCTGGCGACGGCTGGCTTGCCCGGGATGATTCGGATCAGGTGAGACAACTTTATTTAAACGCGAATCATTCCTATTTGATTCCAATCAAATCTGCTTGCGCTCGCTTGCCAAAATCACTTCTTGAATCTCGGGCAGCCCTTGCAGGGCTTGTCCTTCTTGCAGCACTTCTCGCTCATCAGGATCTCCATAACGGTCCCGCGCGAGGCTTCGAGCGCTCGCTGTTCGCTCAGCAAGACATACGCACGCCCGAAGCCCAACTCCACCTCGACGGTGTCGATCGGGCCGAAGCCCGCCGCACCCTCGTAGCCGCGCACCGCTTCGTCGGGGCTCCAGCCGAACTCAAGCTTGGCCCCGCCACGCTCGAGCGCACCGGCGTCATCGACGGCCATCGGCCGCTCGGCGAGGACCGGGGGACCAGCTGGCCAGCAGGGTGGCAAGCACGAATGAGCGCAGCCCGAATTACGGAGACGACATGATCATTTCTTTGCGAGGAGGAGCGTGGACATGAACGGGCTGGCTTGCGGGCAGCCCGTGAGGGGAATGCGGCAACGACTCGGCCCAGCAAGGCGCGCCAAGGCCGGAAGGCCGATCGGCCGCTGAGCCTGCGGCGCGATGCGCCGACCAAGCGCTTACTTCACGACCTCGTCGGCAACCGACAGATAGGCGCGCCCATGCTTGATCACCGCGTCGCGATCGAGCCTCTCGGACGCCTGATGAACTTCCTCGAGTGTGACCGCGAGCGTGGACATTTCCTCGTTGATCTTCTTCAGTGCGTTCTCGAGCGTGTAGGTGAGCTGATGCACGTCGGCCATGTCCGAGTCGGTGACCTTGCCGTCCAGGATCGCGCGCAGCTTGTCGTTGTACTCGGCGAAGTTGGCCACCGCCTGGGGCAGCGTCTCGGCCGGCTTGGCCTCGAAGTGGGCGGTTTTCGGCCCACCGCCGGAGGCCCATGCAGGGCTGGCGAAGGCGGCGAGGACGACCGTGGCGGTCAGGATCAGATTTTTCATGTGCGCAATTTCCGTTTCATCGATGCCCTGCCCGCCTGCCCCGAACCGGGACCGACCTGAGCGAGGGCTGAACATGCAGAACAACAGCCGAAATGACAAGCATTCCTATTTGATGATTGTCATTGCCCCTGCTTACCAAGCCCTAACTTGTTGCGTCGCGGACATCCCTTGCAGGGCTTGTCCTTCTTGCAGCATTTCTTGCGCATCCTTGCCTCCTCGTCGATGCTCGGGATGTCATGACTTCAGTCTCAATGCAGCACGCCGCCGGCGCGCTCCTCGGAGGCCGCCTCGCCGAGCAGCGCATACGCCTGCCAGTCGCACACCAGCCGCTCCGCGCACTCGCGCAAGCACGCGGAGATGCGGGGATCGCGACCGATCATTTGGAAATGGCGCGCGATGGCCTGCGCGAGCGCCGGCGATCGGCGCGCCGGAAAGCGAGACAGCATCTGCAGCACCGCGGCCAGTGCGAGTTCCGGGTGCGTGTCGTACTCGGTGCCCTCGGCAGGCGCCGCTGCCGGCCGGCTGGCGAAGACGTTCGCGCTCATAGCCGCACCGCGTAGTACTCGACGACCTGCTGTACGTCGACCGGGAACGGCACCTCGTCGGGCGAAGGCGTGCGCGTCACCGTCGCAGCCACCTCCGCTTCGTCGAAAGACAGCCACTCGGGACGGCTCAGGGCCGGCTCGGCGAGCGCCTCGACGACGACCGGAATGCTGCGCGCGCGGTCGGTGAGCTGGATGCGATCGCCCGGCCGCACGCGGATCGACGGGATGTTTACCGCCCGCCCGTTGAGCAGCACGTGCTTGTGACGTACGAGCTGGCGCGCCGCCACGGTGGTGGGCGCGAAGCCGGCGCGGAACACGAAGTTGTCCAGGCGGCGCTCGAGCAGCTCGAGCAGCTTGTCGCCGGTCGGGCCGCGGTCGCGCTTGGCCTCGCGGAACAGGCGCTGGATCTGGCGCTCGGTGAGGCCGTAGTTGAAGCGCAGCTTCTGTTTCTCGATCAGCTGCACGCCGAAGCCGGATTTTCGCTTCGGGCGTTGGCCGTGCTGGCCGGGCGGGTAGTTGCGCTCACCGAGCGGCTTGCGCGACAGGCCCGGCAGTTCGGTGCCGAGGGCACGCATCACTTTCAGGCGGGGACCGGTGTAACGGGACAAGATTTTCTCCTTCGATCAATTCGGTGACGGGAGGCCTGCAACGCAGGCGCGCAAAGAGCGCAAGCGAGGCCGCCTCGAAGTCGAGGACGCCGCTGACGCGCCTGCGCTGCCGGGGATGTGCGGGCGGGAGATCGCTCGGTCGAGTGCTTCGCACGATGTCATCAACTCCTGATCCATGACGCTGGCGTCGAGATGGCGCAGTAGCAGCCCCGCCCGCTCGGCGGCGCGCGGACAGCCGGTCTCGAGGTAGCGGGACAGATGAGCGATCACCCCGGCGAGCAGCCGGGTTTGCTCCACGCTCGTATTCGGGCTCATGACGATCTCCGTTTTGCGAATCGTTCTCACTATTATTTAAGGTACAGACGATGTCAAGCCTCCCATCGGCGCCCCGAGAAGCTTCGCGAGACAGGCGCGATCACCAAGGCTTTTGAGCTAAATCAGTAAATCTAAACATGCGACCGATTATCATTCTCTGAGCAAACTCGTTTCCGGATCCCCGCCCCCATGGACTGCGCATCTTCGCTCGCCCCTTCCACCGCGCTGCGCACCCTGGCGCTCGTCGGCCACCCCAACGTCGGCAAGTCGGTGCTGTTCCACCGCCTCACCGGCACCTACGTCACGGTGTCGAATTACCCCGGCACCACGGTCGAGGTCTCGCGCGCCACGCCGCGCTTCGACCGCGAGGCCTCGCTGCTCGACACCCCGGGCGTGCTCGCCCTGCCCGCACGCAGCGACGACGAGCGCGCCACCGTACGCGCGCTGCTCAATGAGGACATGCGTACGCTGATCCAGGTCGGAGATGCCAAGAACCTGCGCCGCACGCTCAACCTCACCGCGCTGCTCGCCGAGCTCGGGGTGCCGATGGTGATGGCGCTCAACATGACCGACGAGGCCAAGGCGCGCGGGGTGACGATAGACGCGGCGGCGCTGGCCGAGGCGCTCGGCGTGCCGGTGGTGGCCACGGTGGCGACCGGCGGCGAAGGCGTCGGCGCGCTCACCGATGCCCTGGCGCGCGCCGCGGTACCGGCGCCGCTGCTGCGCTACGACCCGGTACTCGAGCGCGACATCGCCCGCCTGGAAGCGCTCATCCGCAGCGACTGCCCGCATCCGCGCCTGGCCGCCCGCGGGCTGGCGATCCTGGCCATCGGCCGCGACCCCGAGATCGAGGCCTGGCTCGCCGCGCAGGCCAACAGCCAGCACGTGCGCGCCGTGCTCGCCGAACTCACCGCCGCCAGCGGACGCGATTCGCTCCCCGCCCGCCTCGCGCGCGAACGCGGCGGCGCCGCCGAGGCGCTCGCGCGCACGGTGACCGAGCAGGCCGCCGGCAAGGACAGGACGCTGTCGATGCTGCTCGGCCGGGTGGCGGTGCACCGGATGTGGGGCTGGCCGATGCTGCTCGGCGTGCTGTATCTGGTCTATCTCTTCGTCGGCGACTTCGGCGCCAGCACGCTGGTCGGCTTGCTGGAAGAGGACTTCTTCGGCGAGGTCCTGAACCCGGCGGTCACCGAGTTCGTGCGCGCCCACATCGCCACCCCCTGGCTGGCCGATCTGATCGTCGGCGAGTACGGCCTGTGGACCATGGGCATGACCTATGCGCTGGCGCTGATCCTGCCCATCGTCACCACCTTCTTCCTGGCCTTCGGCATCCTCGAGGACTCGGGCTACTTCTCGCGTCTGTCGGTGATCGCCAACCGCCTGTTCGCCGCCATCGGCCTCAACGGCCGCGCGGTGCTGCCGATGGTGCTCGGCCTGGGCTGCGTGACCATGGCCACGCTCACCACCCGCATCCTGCACACGCCGCGCGAGCGCCTGATCACCATCTACCTGATGGCGCTGGCGATCCCGTGCTCGGCGCAGCTCGGCGTGGTGCTCGGTCTGCTCGGCGGCATCTCCTTCGCGGCCACGCTGATCTGGGTCGCGGCGATCGTCGGCGTGCTGTTGTTCACCGGCTGGCTGGCGAGCAAGGTGGTGCCCGGCAAGCGCGTGCCGCTGGTCACCGAGTTGCCGCCGATGCGCATGCCGGTGTTCGGCAACGTGCTGAAGAAGACGGGCGGACGCCTGAAGTGGTACCTGATCGAGGTCATCCCGCTGTTCCTGATCGGCACCCTGATCATGTTCGTGCTCGATCGCAGCGGCGCGCTGCCGTGGATCATCGAGGCCGGCAAGCCGCTGGTGGTGGACTGGCTCGGCCTGCCGCCGGAGGCGAGCGCCGCCTTCGTGATGGGCTTCCTGCGCCGCGACTTCGGCGCCAGCGGCCTGTTCGCGCTACAGAGCGAGCTGTCGATGGTGCAGGCGGTGGTCGGCATGGTTACCATCACCCTCTTCGTGCCCTGCATCGCCAGCCTGATGATGATCGTGAAGGAACAGGGCATGCGGGTTGCCGCGCTCATGCTGGCGATGATCATCCCCACCGCCTTCCTCGTCGGCGGCCTGCTCAACCACGGCCTGCGGCTGTTCTTCTGAAGGAGCCCGCACTCATGAACGCGACCCACGCCCAGCCGCACGAACGCATCCGCCTCACCGGCACGCCGGTGGGCCGCATGGTGCGCATCACCGACTTCGGCGACGCGATCGACGCGCTGCAGCGCGAGCAGCTCCACGCCTATGGCCTGTCGGCCGCGCACGCGGTGAAGGTGCTGCAGCAGACCCCGATGACGGTGCTGCTGTGCGAGCACGTCGAGCTCGCCATCGAGCATGCGGTGGCCCGCCACATCTGGGCGGAACCGGCCTGAGTCGGAGACGCGGCGTGCGCAGGCTGCCGTGTGGGAGCGGGCTTGCCCGCGAAGGTCGCGGCGTCCGGTGCCCCGTTCGCGGGCAAGCCCGCTCCCACAGGTGTTGTGCCCACAGGTGTTGGTCGCACAGGCGGTTGCTCCTACCGGCGGTTGCGTCCGCAGCCTCCGCCTCAGCTCCAGCTGACGGTGGCCGCGAGCAGATAGCCCGCGCCATACACCGTCTTGATGAACTTGCCGCTGTGCCCGCCCTGCTCGAAGCGCTTGCGCAGGCGCGACACGCGCAGGTCGATGCTGCGGTCGAGCGCGCACACGTCGCGCCCGGCGAGCAGTTGCTCGCGCGACAGGATCTGGTTGGGGCGCTCGAGGAAGGCGATCAGCAACTGCGACTCCGCCAGGCTGAGCGTGTCCTCCACCCCCTCGGGCGACACCAGGCGATGGGTGCCGCGCTCGAAGCACCAGCCCGCGAAGTGGGCGACGGCGGGCGACTGCGCGTCCACGGCGGGCTCGGGCTGGTAGCGGCGCAGGATGCTGCGCACGCGGGCGATCAGCTCGCGCGGCTCGAAGGGCTTGACCACGTAGTCGTCGGCGCCGAGCTCCAGCCCCATCACGCGGTCGTGGGTGTCGTCGCGGCCGGTGGCGATGAGCAGGCCGAAGCGATAGCGGCTGCGCAGCTGCTGCAGCACCTCCATGCCGTCCATGTCGGGCAGGCCGAGATCGAGGATGGCTGCGTCGGGCACCTGCACGCGCAGCTGGCGCAGGAACTCGCCGCCGCTCGAGAACGCGGCATGACGGTAGCCGAAACGCTCGAGCGTGCCGGTGATCAGCCGCGACACCGCGGCATCGTCTTCGACGACGTGAATCAGCGCCTGGGGCTTGTCGCTCACAACCCTCTCTCCACGTAAGGGGTCCTGCCCGGCAACGCGCCGGACTTCAGGCGATCGCAGCGTGCAGCGCCGCGAGCAGGCACTCCTGGGTGAAGGGCTTGCCGAGCACCGGAATGGCGGCATCCTCGAGCCCTGCCTGCCCCTTTTTGGCATAGCCGCTCATCAGCACGACCGGCAGTCCGGGCCGGAACCGGCGGACGAAGCGCGCCAGCGCCCGGCCGTCCATCCCGCCCGGCATCACGACATCCGACAGCACGAGCGCGATCGCCGGGATATTTTCGACCATGTCGGCCGCTTCGTGGCCACTTTCCGCCTCGAGCACCGCACAGCCGAGCGCGGACAGCTGCTTGCGCACCACGTCGCGAACCTTGTCATCGTCCTCCACCAGCAGCACGAGGCGGCCTTCGAGCGGACGTTCGGGCACGAGGGCCGCGCCGGACACTGCGCCGTCCGGCGCCGGCGGACTTGCCTCCGGTCCGGGCTCGCGCCCGCGCGGCGCCTGCGGCAGCAGCAGCGACACCGTCGTCCCCACCGCCTGCCGGCTGCGTATGCGCACGCCCCCGCCCGACTGCTTGATGAAGCCGTACACCATCGCCATGCCGAGCCCGCTGCCGAGGCCGAACTTCTTGGTGGTGAAGAAGGGCTCGAACACCCGCGTGAGCGTCGCGCTGTCCATCCCGGTGCCGTTGTCGGCCACTGCGATCTGCACGTAACAGCCGGGCGGCAGCTCGAGATCAGCCGCCGCCGCACCCTCGATGCATTCGAGCGAGCACTCGATGCGCAGCTCGCCGCCATTGGGCATCGCATCGCGCGCATTGAGGGCGAGGTTGAGGATGGCGCTCTCGAGCTGGTTGGGGTCGACCAGCGCGCGCAGGTCCACGTCGCGCGAGGCGGTGGAGATCGTGATCGTGCTCGGCAGCGAGCGCCGGATCATGCGCGCCATGTCGAGCACCAGCTCGTTCACCTCGACCACCACCGGCACGATCGGCTGCTGGCGCGAGAAGGCGAGCAGGCGGCGGATCAGGCCGGCGCCGCCCTCGGTGGCGGCGAGCGCGGGCTCGACGTATTCCGCCACCGCCGGATGCTCGCCGAGCGCCTCCACCAGCCCCTGCAGGTTGCCCATCACCACGGTCAGCATGTTGTTGAAGTCGTGCGCCAGCCCGCCGGTGAGCTGGCCGATGGCCTCCATCTTCTGCGCCTGGGCGAGCGCCCCCTGGGTGCGGCGCTGCTCGGTCACATCCACCGCATGGACGTAGCAACCGATGACCTCGCCATCGGGTCCGAAGTCGGGCACCAGGGTGCTCCGGGTGTACAGCGTCTCGCCGCCGGGCCCGGGCATGCTGTACTCGTAGCTGACCTCCTCGCCGGCGAGCGCGCGGCGCACCTTGTCCTCGACCTGGGCGAAGACATGCGGCCCGATCACCGCGAGGATCGGCTGGTCCTTCATGCCCTCGCTGGTGGTGCTGAACCATTGCGCGTAGCGCCGGTTGCCGTAACGGAACACCCAGTCGCAGTCGAAATACCCGATGTGCGCGGGAATGGTGTCGGTGATCTGGCGCAGCCGCAGTTCGCTGTGCCTCAGCGGTCCACGACCCGACGATGACTGATCCTCACTCATTTCCCTGCGCCGGCCTCCACTGCGAAAAACCCCCGCCCGCTGCGGGCGCAGGGAAACGGAACATTCTAGAGTCCGCACCCCGGGCGGCAAGGCCCGGACAAGATTGAGTACATTCCAACGCAATTGCAGACAAGATTTTTTGCCATTCTCCATACCCGACGGTATGGATGCCCGGCGCTGTACCCGGCCGTCCACCGCGCGTCGCTAACCTGTTGCAAAACCGGGAGTGGAGAAGGATGTCGAAAATCGCATACGAACAAGGTCTGGACAAGAATCCGGCCAACTATGTGCCGCTGTCGCCGCTGAGCTTCATCGAGCGCACCGCGATGGTTTACCCCACGCGCACCAGCGTCGTGCATGGCGCACGCAGCTACACCTGGCGCGAGACGTACGAACGTTGCCGCCGCCTGGCAAGCGCGCTGGTCGCCCACGGCGTCGGCAAGGGCGACACCGTCGCCGTCATGCTGCCCAACGTGCCGCCGATGTTCGAGGCCCACTTCGGCGTGCCGATGACCGGCGCCGTGCTCAACACGCTCAACACGCGCCTGGATGCCGAGGCCATCGCCTTCATGCTGCAGCATGGCGAAGCCAAGGTGCTGATCACCGACCCCGAGTTCGCCACCGTGATCCGTTCCGCGCTCGAGCTGCTCGAGGGCGACAAGCCGCTCGTCATCGACGCCCTCGACGACGAATACCCCGGCACCGATCGCGTCGGCACCCTGCTCTACGAAGACTTCATCGCCGCCGGCAACCCCGAGTTCAAGTGGAGCCTGCCCGCCGACGAGTGGGACGCGATCGCGCTCAATTACACCTCGGGCACCACCGGCAACCCGAAGGGCGTGGTCTACCACCATCGCGGCGCCTACCTCAACGCCGCCTCCAACGTCATCAGCTGGGGCATGCCGCAGCACTCGGTCTACCTGTGGACGCTGCCGATGTTCCACTGCAACGGCTGGTGCTTCCCGTGGACGATGGCGGCCAACGCCGGCGTCAACGTCTGCCTGCGCAAGGTCGACCCGGCGCTGATCTACGAGCTGATCCGCCGCCACAAGGTCAGCCACATGTGCGGCGCGCCGATCGTCTACGGCATGCTGATCAACGCCCCCGACGGCCTGCGCGCCGGCATCGAGCACAGCGTCGCCGGCCTCATCGCCGGTGCCGCGCCCCCGGCCGCCATCATCGAGGGCGCCGAGCGCATCGGCTTCGACATCACCCACGTCTATGGCCTGACCGAAACCTACGGCCCGGCTTCGGTGTGCGCCAAGCACCCCGAGTGGGACGCCCTGCCCATCGACCGTCGCGCCGAGCGCAACGGCCGCCAGGGCGTGCGCTACCACATGCAGGAAGCGATCACCGTGCTCGACCCGGTGACCATGGAGCCGGTGCCCGCCGACGGCGAGACCATGGGCGAGATCATGTTCCGCGGCAACCTGGTCATGAAGGGCTACCTGAAGAACGAGAAGGCCACGAATGAAGCCTTCGCGGGCGGCTGGTTCCACACCGGCGACCTCGCGGTGATGCACCCGGACGGCTACGTCAAGATCAAGGATCGCTCCAAGGACGTGATCATCTCGGGCGGCGAGAACATCTCCTCGCTCGAGGTCGAAGAGGTGCTGTACCGCCACCCCGCCGTGATGACCGCCGCCGTGGTCGCCAAGCCCGACGAGAAGTGGGGCGAGGTGCCCGCTGCCTACATCGAGGTCAAGGACGGCGCCGGCGTCACCGCCGAGGACATCATCGCCCACTGCCGCGAGCACCTGGCGCGCTACAAGGTGCCCAAGCACATCGAGTTCTGCGTCCTGCCCAAGACCTCGACCGGCAAGATCCAGAAGTTCGCCCTGCGCGAGATGGCCAAGTCCGCCTCGGCCATCGAGTAAGCAGATCAATGGGGTCAGACCCCATTGATCCATTGATCGATCGATCCGGCGCGGATCGATCGCCTCCAGCCGGCTGATACTCAGTCCCTTCCGCGTCCCGATCTCACCGTCCCGCCGTCACCTGACGCGGGCCGGCGGGACGGTGTCCGCCCACAACAAACAACAACATCTGGAGTCCAGAATGCCCATCCAACGCCAGCACGGCGCCGAGCACCCCTACTGGCCGCTCGGGCCGCTCAAGGTCCGCCTGCCCTTCATCCACTACCGCTGGGAATTCGCGGAAATGGTGCAGGGCCTTTTCATGTTCGTTGTCAGCCTGGGCATGATCCCGCTGCTGATGAAATACCTCGGTATGCCCTATGACGCCGCGCTCGCCTTCTGCGTCGTCGCCGGCATCGGCTACCTCCTGCCCGCGCTGTTCGGCGTGCCGCTGGTGCCGGGCTGGATCACGCCGGCGATTCCGGTCGTCCTGCTCTTCCTGCAGAACTTCGAGCCCGGCCCGGAAGCGGTCAAGGCGATGTTCGCGCTGCAGGTCGAAGTGTTCATCATCTTCTTGTTCCTCGGCCTCACCGGTCTGGGCAACAAACTGGTGACGGTGATCCCGAACTCGCTCAAGAGCGGCATCATCATCGGCGCCGGCATCGCGGCGATGATGGGTGAGCTCAAGACCGGCGGCCGCATCGACAACACGCCGATCTCGCTGCTGATCGGCTCGATCGTATCGGCCTACATCCTGTTCTCGCTGTCCTTCAAGCACATCGTCGAAACCAACAAGCTCGCCAAGGCGATCTCCAACTTCGGCATGATCCCGGGCATGTTCATCGCCATGGCCGTGGGCTGGGTGGTTGGCGAGTACCCGCTGCCCGACATCCAATGGGGCATCACCCAGCCGGACTTCGGCGGGATGATGAACTACCTGGTGTTCAACACCGGCATGCCGACCACGGAGATGTTCCTGCTCGCGATTCCGACCGCGATCATCGCGTACGTCATCGCCTTCGGCGACATCCTGGTCGGCTTCACGCTGTGCAAGCGCGTCGACCACCTGCGCCCGGACGAGAAGATCGAGCTCGACGTCACCCGCGTGCACCTCGTCACGGCGATGCGCAACGGCCTGCATGCGCTGCTCGCCCCCTGGCCCGGCCTCGCCGGTCCGCTGTGGACTGCCGCCCACGCCACCGTTGCCGAACGCTACGCCCTGGGCCGCAAGGCGATGGACTCGATCTACTCGGGTGGCGGCACCTTCTGGATCACCGGCCTGATCGCCGTGTTCATCCTGCCGCTGGTGTCGGTGTTCAAGCCCGTGCTGCCGATCGCGCTGTCGCTCACCCTGGTGCTGACCGCCTACATCTGCATCATGGTGGGCATGGAAGAGCTGAAGAACTCGACCGAGCGCGGCGTGGCCGGCATCGTCGCGGTGACGCTGGCGATGCCCGACCCGAAGGCGACCGTGTATGCGGTGGTGATCGGCCTCGTGCTGTACTGGCTGATCGAGCGCCCCAACGCGGCGCAACGCGCCAAGGGTGACCTCTCGATCATCGGCGACAACACCGCCGACATCGAGGCTGGCGACGAGCACGGCGTCGCGCAGAAGACCTGACGCACCACCAGGCGGCGGGCCGCGTGCCTGCCACCACCCACGGGGCTGGAGCCGGTAGCCGACGCTACCAGCCCAGCCCCTTTCTCATGACCAGCAGCACCGCCATGCCGAGAATGAACGGCAGCCAGGGATTGCGCCAGCGCAGGGCAACCGCCAGCACCACCAAGCCCGCAGCGAACTTGGGATTGAGCGGCGTGACCTCGCCACCGTCGATCAGCAGATCGGGCATCACCAGCGCCGACAGCGCGGCGGCCGGCGCATAGCGCAGCGCGCGCTGCAGCGCCGGCGGCAAGCGCCCCTTCTCGCCGAGCAGGATGAAGCTGCCACGCGTGCCCACCGTGGTCATGCCCATCAGCGCGAAGGCCACCCACAAGCTGATGCCCTCGATCACGACGGCCTCCCGCGCTGCTGCCAGTGCTCCGCGACGAAGCCCGCGGCGATGCCCACCGCGATCCCCGCCACCACGCCCAGGCGCAGCGGCAACCCGCGCAGCAGCACCGCGCCCAACCCGCCGGCGAGCGCCGCCACCAGCATCGGCCGCGTGCGCACCATCGGCAGCACCATGACCATCAGCGCGATCGTCACCATGAACTCGAGCGACCAGTCGCTCGGCATGAACTCGGCGCCGAAGATGCCGAAGGCGGTGAACAGCTGCCACACGCACCAGTTGAAGGCCGAAGGCGCGATGTAGTAGCCCCAGCGCCAGTGCGGGTCCGCGGCGTTGAGCAGCTTGTCGGCGCCGACCGCGAACACGCCATCGACGAGCAGGTAGCTCGACGCCAGCCGGCGCGCCAGCGGCATGCCATGGAAGACCGGCGCGATCGCCGCGCTGAAGATGACGAAGCGCAGGTTGAGCGCGAGCGCGGTGAGCATGACCAGCCACAAGGGCGCGCCGGCGGCGATCAGCGGCAAGGCACCGAGCTGTGCGGTGCCTGCGTAGACGAGCAGGTTCATGCCGAGCGACTCGAGCTCGGTGAGACCGATCGAGCGCATCGCGATGCCGGTGACCATCGCCCACGGCAACAGACCCACCGAGATCGGCAGGAAGTCGCGCAGGCCCTCGCGCGCCCCTTGGCGAAATGCGGAATCCATAGGCGCTCCGTGCAAATAGCGACGAAGCTTAGCAGCGATCCTGCAGGAGAGGGGCAGGCCTCAGAAGCCCAGCCCCTCTCCGGCGCCGGCGAGGGTGGCGATGCCCAGGCCGAGGAAGATCGCCGCCGCGATGCCATGCACCAGCCTCACCGGCATGCGCGCCGCGATGCGGTCGCCGAGCAGCACCGCCGGCACGTTGGCGATCATCATGCCGAGCGTGGTGCCGGCCACCACCGCCACCATCGCCTGGTACTGCGCGGCCAGCGCCACCGTGGCGACCTGGGTCTTGTCGCCCATCTCGGCGAGGAAGAAGGCGATCAGCGTCGCCCCGAACACGCCGAAGCGCGGCAGCTTCGCGTCGTCCTCGTCGAGCTTGTCCGGGATCAGCGTCCACACCGCCATCGCGACGAAGGACAGGCCGAGCACCCAGCGCAGCGTCTGCGGCCCCATCAGCGTGGTCAGCCAGGCGCCAACCGCGGCGGCAAAGGCGTGGTTGGCGAGCGTCGCCACCAGGATGCCGAGCACGATCGGCCACGGGCGACGGAACTTGGCGGCGAGGATGAAGGCGAGCAGCTGCGTCTTGTCGCCGATTTCGGCGAGCGCGACGATTGCGGTGGAGACGAGGAAGGCGTCCATGGCGGGCGAGGTCGGCGAGGGGCTGGGGCGACGAATTTGTCGCGGCGCAGCATTCTACCGCTGTGTCGTTGTGGTGGGCCGGTGACCTGGTGCCTTTTCAAAGGGAACGCTGAGTCACCGCTGAGTTGTCGCGACTTCACGGCTCGTTGCGGGGACGCGCACGGCCTCCTCCTGATCAGGTCTTCATGCCATGTGCCGTCTCCACGTCACGGCTCGCGGCAGGGACGCGCACGGGGTATTCGTGAAGGGGCGAGGACTGTCCGAGCCGAGCGCAGCGAAGGTGAGTTCCGCAGCCCCGGAAGGAATACCCCGCGCGTCACCGGCGGATTTGTGCGCCACCGCTCGACGCTAGAACGCCCACCGAGCACAGGGGGCCAGCCCCCGCCTCGGTGCTAACGACCGCGCTCCATCGCCATCCGATACACCAGCGGCACCGCAAACAACGTCAGCACAGTCGAGAACCCCAGCCCCCACACGATGCTCGCCGCCACCGGCCCCCACATCAGCGACTTCCCACCCAGCCCGATCGCCAGCGACAGCAGCCCGCCGATGGTCGTGGTCGAGGTGATCAGGATCGGCACCACGCGCCGGCGCGCGGCGTAGATGGCGGCGTGCTGCACGCTCATGCCGGCCTCGCGGCGCTCGTTGGCGGCGTCGATCAGCACGATCGCGGAGTTGACCGCGATGCCGGTGAGCGCGATCACGCCGTACAGCGTGTACAGCGAAAGCGGATTGCCCGACACCATCAGGCCGAGGATCACCCCGGTGAAGGCGAGCGGCACGGTGAGCAGGATGATCAGCGGCTGCCAGTAGCTGCGGAACTGGGTGGCGAGGATCAGGTAGATCAGACCGATGCCGAGCAGGAACAGCTTGCCCATCGAGTCCAGGCTCTCCTGGATGTCCTCGAGCTCACCGGAGAAGTCCAGCTCCACGCCGGGGAAGCGCGGCTGCAGCTGCACCCAGGCCGCCTTCAAGCGGTCGTTGGCCTCGACGGTATCGATCACGCTACGGTCGAGCTCGGCTTCTACTGTGATTGCGCGCGTGAGCTGGTAGTGGCGGATGTAGCCCTTGGACAGGCGCAACTCGTGATCCACCAGCGCGCCGAGCTGCACGCTGCGGCCGTCGCCCAGCGGCACCACGCGCTGCAGCAGCTCGGTGACGTCGTTGAGGCTTTCCTGGCGCGCGCGCACGATCACCTCGACCTTCTCGCCGCCATCGCGGGTGGTGGCGACCAGCTCGCCTTCGCCGTACAGGCGCAGCAGGCGCGAGACCTCGGCGGGATTGACGCCGGCACGCGCGAGCTTCTCGCGGTTCAGCATCAGGCGCATCTCGCTGCGCCCGGGGACGTCATCGTCGGTGAGGTCCTTCACCCCGGGCAGCTTCGCCACCTCGGCGAGCAGGGCATCGGCGGCCGCGCGCAGCTCGGGGTAGTCGTCGGACTTGATCTTCACCGAGATCGGCTTCGCGGTCGGCGGCCCGCCCTTCATCTCCATGAACGAGAACCGGCCCTCACCGCCGAGCGCCTCGATCTGCGGCCGCACGCCGGCGATGATGTCGCCGGTGTCCCGCATGTCGCCTGCGCGCGGCAGCAGCGAGACCAGCACCTGCGCGTACTGGTCGCCATAGACGGGCTCGGTGTCGGTGAATTTGAGGCCGGCATACGTCGCGATCGAGCGCAACTCGCTGCCGTCGATCGCCTGCTCGAGCACCCGCGCCGCACGCTCGGCCTCGGCAAGGGTGCGCTCGGGCGTCACCCCGGCGGGCATGTCGACGCTGACGTAGAACAGCCGCATCGAGTCGAAGGCGAAGAACTGCACCTTCACCAGCCCGGTCGCGACCGCCCCGCCCGCCCCCGCCACCAGCAGGACCAGCGCCGCCGCAGCCAGACGCCGCCGGCGCAGCACGGCGACCAGCGCACGCGCGTACTTCACCCGCAGCCAGTGCGTCAGCCTCTCGCGCAATACCTGTGCGCGGGTGCGCCGCGCCGGCCTCATGCCGAGCGCGAGGACGTGGGTGGGCAGGATCCAGAAGGCCTCGGCCAGGCTGACGAGCAAGCCGACCGTGACCACGAAGGGCACGATGAACATGAACTTGCCGAGGATGCCGGGCAGCAGCATCAGGGGCAGGAAGGCAGCGACGGTGGTCAGCACCGAGGACAGTACCGGCAGTCCGACCTCGCCCACGCCGCCGATGACCGCCTCGCGCGCGTCGTCGCCGCGTTGCAGGCGGTAATAGATGGCCTCGACGATCACCACCGCATCGTCCACCAGCATGCCGAGCGCGATCACCACGCCGAGCAGCACGGTCAGGTTCAAGGTGGAGTCGATCAGATCCACCGCGATGAAGGTGCCGGCGAGCGCGAACGGCACGCCCAGGCCCACCAGCAGCGCCAGCCGCGAACCGAGGAAGATCCAGCACATCACCAGCACCGCGAACAGGCCGAAGATCGCGTTCGACTCCATCACGCCGATCGCGTGGCGGGTGGCGTGGGTCTGGTCATCGATCACCGCCAGCTGGACCCCCTGCGCGGCGAGCAGCGGGTTGCGCTCGGAGGCGAAGCCCTGCAGGCGCTCGACCAGCTCCAGGGTGTTGGCGTCCACCTGCTTGGTGATCGACAGCATGATCGCCGGCCGGCCGTTGTAGCTCACCAGCTGGCTCGGGCGCTCGTGGCTGCGCACCACCTCGGCGATCTCCTCGAGCGCCACCCGGCCCTGCGGCGTCACCACCGCGGCCTGGGCGAGCGTCTCCGGATCGGGCGTCTTGCCCTCCATGCGTACCAGCCACTCGCGATCCTGCACACGCACGCGGCCGGCAAGGGTGTTGCTGAACCAGGCCGCCACGCCGTCAGCCACCTGCGCCGGCGACAATCCCGCGGCGGCCACGCGCGCCGGATCGAAATCGACGTGCAGCTCGGGGTCGTCGAGCCCGGCGGCGATGACCTGGTCCACCCCGGCCAGGCCCTCGAGCTCCTTCTTCATCAGGAAGCCCGCGCGCCGCAGCGACTCGCCGCCGCTGCCGTGCAGGATCAGGATCGCGGTCGGGAAGCCATTCGAGCTGGTGATCTCCATCACCACCGGGTCGGTCGCATCGGGCGGCAGCTCGGCCGAGGCCTTGTTCTGGATCTCCCGGCGCAGGTCATTGACCCGCTTGTCGAACTGGCGTTCGGCGAGCTCCTCGAAGCGCACCAGGATCGAGGACACGCCCTCGCGGCTCGACGACGAGGCGAAGCGGATGTCCTTGACCTGCTTGATCGCGTCCTCGAGCGGTCCGGTGAGCTCGCGCTCGACGTCCTCGGCCGAGGCGCCCGGCAGCGTGGTGATGATGCTGACCCAGTTGAAGTTGATCTCCGGGTCCTGCGCGCGCGGCATGGTCAGGTAACTGAACAGCCCGCCGAGCAGCACCATCACGAAGGCGATGTTGGCGAGCGGATGATTGTCGATCAGCCGTCCGTAGAGCCCCCTCACCGCGCGCTCCTCACTGCCCGTTCACGCCGGCGCCCGACGTCTGGCCGTCGCGCAGGCCGAGCGCGAAGCGCCCCTGGTCGACCACCGCGGTCTGCAGCGGCCAGTCGACCGCGACCGGGCGTCCCGCCTGAGCGTGGGGGAGCGCGACGAACACCGGCTCGCCGGCGCGCACCACCCATGCCCCGAGCTGGCCGTCGATCTGCTGCAGGTAGGCCGGCGGCAGATGCGGCACGGTACTGCGCCAGCGCAGCTCGCCGGCGAGGCCGGGGGCGAGCGGCGCATCGCCCGCCGCCGCGGCGAGCACCACGTCACGCGCCTGCCCCGCCGCCTCGACCACCGGCGACACGCGACGGATGCGCAGCGGACGGACCGTCTCGCCCGCGACCAGCGTCCACGCGCCGGCGGCCTGTAGGCTGTCGATCTGCGCCTGCGGCACGCGCGCGTGGATCTCGGCGTCCGCGGTCGCGGACAGGGTCAGCAGCGGCGTGCCGGGGGCGGCGAGGTCGCCGACCGCGGCAAGCCGATCGCGCACCACGCCATCGTAGGGCGCACGGATCACGGTGCGCGCGAGCGCCAGCTCGGCCGCGGCCTGAGCTGCCCGCGCCGCATCACGCTCGCTCTGCAGCACACCGAGTTCGGTCTCGCGGATGCGCAGGCCGTCGGCGCTGATGAAGCCACGCGCGGCGAGCGCGCGCGACTGCTCGAGCTGGGCGCGGGCCAGGCGCAGCCGGCTGTCGATGAGCGCGATCTGGGCGCGCACGCGGTCGAGCTCGATGCGGAACGCGGCGTCGTCCAGCCGCACGAGCTCGGCGCCCCGCGCCACCGCTTCGCCGATGCGCGCCGGCATCGCGACCACGCGCGCCGACAGCTCGGCGGCGATGCGCGCCTCCTCGCGCGCCACCACGGTCGCGGGCGCACGGAACTCGGGATAGATGGCGAGTTCGGCCAATGGGCGCGGCGACCATGTTTCGGCGTGCACGCCGGTCGACAGCGCGAGCAGGATGAAGGCGAGCAGTCTCATCGCGACTCGGTGGGAGCAAATGGAAGGCATTCGGCGGGCAGGGGCATCGGTTCGGGGGATTGGCACCCACCGCGCACCGGCGGCACGCGGACGGCGCCCTGCTCAGCCTTCGTCGATGACGCGAAAACCCAGGGTGGGCGCGCTGAAATCGTCGGGCGTGGCACCCAGGCCGATCTCGCCCTCGCCGTAGAGCGTGCAGGTGTCACGGCGCAGCATGACCGGGGCGGCGGAGCCGGTGAAGCGCACCCAGCTGCCGTTGCTGCTGAAGTCGGTAAGCAGGCACTGCCCGCCCATCCATTCCACCCGCGCATGCCGGCGCGAGACGCGCGGATCGTCGATGGAGAAGCCGACCCCCTCGCCACGGCCGATGATCAGCGGCGCATCGTCGGCGTGCAGCTCGATGTGCTGGTCGAGGCGGTCGATGTCGACGCGGCGCACCGTGCGCTCGCCATCGACCAGCTCGTTGAAGCCGAGCAGCGTGGTGAGCGTGGTCTCGGCCGTGCGCGCGAAGTCCACCCGCCACACCCGCATCGGTTCGGCCTTGCCCTTGATGCTGATGCGATCGAGGCTGTGGCAGGCGATGCGCAGCGACTCAGGGAGGCTGGCGAACACCGCCTCGCCGATCAAGGTCTCGCCGGTCTGCGCACGGTCGCTCAGGCGTGCGGCCACGTTGACCGCGTCGCCGTAGCAGTCGCCGTCATGCTCGACGATGGCGCCACGGTCGATGCCGGTCTTGACGCCCAGGGGCGCGCGGCGCAGCTCGACGCTGGCGAGTTCCTGCAGCACTTCCTGCAGGCGCGCGCCCGACTGCACGGCGGCCACCGGATCGTCGAACAACACCAGCACGCCATCACCCAGATACTTGACGACGTGCCCGCCTGCACAGGCCAGGTGACGGCCGAGCGCGTGCGTGCACCGGGTGACGATCTGCGTCGCCGCCACGTTGCCTGCAGACTCGAACAGCCCGGTACTCCCCGTCAGATCGGCGAATACCACGGTCCTGACCGATTGCTCCACGCGCCTCCTCGCTCCGATTCTTGTTCGCGCGACATCTCCCCGCCAGCCCGAGCGGCGGCGGTTCGCTGCGTTGCGCAAGACCGGATGCTAGCACTAAGGCTTGAAACCGTCATCGGCGAGGCCGTACGGCACGCATGACCTCCCCCGCCCCCGAGCAAGCCCGGCCCTCAATCGTGCTGTTGCCACAGGCTTGCCCCCAACCGCTTCAGGCCGCGGTCTCCTGGGTGTCGCCAATGGCAGCCGGTACCAAGTCGATGTCGGTACCGGCCAGCAGGCCTTCGATGTAGTCCTGCGGCAATCGATAGTCCACCGCCAGTTGTGCCGCATCCAGTCCGCTCGCACGGATAGTCTGCAGCCAGCCATTGAGCCCGGTCGACAGCGAACGCCCGGCCTGTTCACCCTCGCGGGTGGCGCGCTCGCCGTCGGCGACTTCGTATTTGTTGCTGTAGCCGCGCGGGGTCACCATCAGGCCGTCGCGCACGAAGGTGTTGGAATTGCCGATCAGCACCGTGGTCAGCATGCCGATATCGGCCTCGGCCATGCGCTGAAGGGTAGTGAATTCGATGCGCTGCTTGGGGCGGTAGGCCGATTTCACGATGGCGACCGGCGTGTCGGAGCGGCGATGGCGCAGGAACAGGCGCTGGGCTTCGACGATCTGGCGCGTGCGGCGGCCACTCTTGGGGTTGTAGAGGGCGACGACGAAGTCCGCATAGGCCACCGCGTCGAGCCGGCGCGCGATGGTCGGCCACGGCGTGAGCAGATCGGACAGCGAAATCGCGCAGAAGTCGTGGGTCAGCGGCGCACCGACGAGTGCGGCGCAGGTGTTGAGCGCGGAAGCGCCCGGGATGATCTCGACCTCGATGTCCGAGTCAGGGGTCCATCCGGCCTGGAACAGCACCTCGAAGGTGGGGCCGGCCATGCCGTAGACACCGGCGTCGCCGGAGGATATCAGCGCCACCTTCTTGCCCTGGCGTGCGCGCTCGAGCGATTCGATGGCGCGGTCGAGTTCCTCGGTCATCGATTTCTTGATCACCTCCTTGCCTTCGAGCAGATCGGCCACCAGGCGGATGTAAGTGACGTAGCCGATGACGGTGTCGGCTTCGGCGATCGCTGCGCGTGCGCGTGCGGTGAGGTGGTCGTGGCTGCCGGGGCCGAGACCGACGAGCATGATCTTGCCGCCGGTACGGGACGGCTTCGGGTGGGCGGCGTTCAGGGGGGCATTCATTGCGGAATCCTTGCGATCGAGACGGTGGCGTTGCGGCCGTCGGGGCCGCGCAGCTTGTGTTTTTCAACGATGAGGGCGGCGGGGTCGGCAGCGAGACAGGTGCCGGCGGCAAGCAGCGCGGCGGCTTCCGACACCGAGGGCGTGCCGGTGTATCTGCGGACGGTTTCGGATGGGTTGGGGACGGTGACGGCTGCCAGTGTTTGCGGGGAATGGAAGTGCAGCGTCCACCCCGCACCCGCCGCGACTTCGAGAAGGCCGGCTTCGTCGGCCTTCAGGGTGATGCTGGCCGCAGCCACGACATCGGCACGACTGGCGCCAACGCTGGCCAGGGCCTGGTCGATGGCGTGCGCGATCGTCGCTGCCGGCGTGCCGCGGTCGCAGCCCAGGCCCAGAGCCAGCTTCAGGCGGGCGGCTGCAGTGCTTGCCGGGCCAGCGTTCATGCGGCCTCCGGCGTGCCTTCCGCCGCCGGGCGATAAATCACCCGCTTGCCGTGCAGCCGTACGGCATAGCCCGCGGGCAGTGGGCGCTGGCTGATCCACAGCACCGCGCCGAAGCGCTCGGGCTCGACGTCCTCCAGCCGAGCGAAGCGCTGGATGTTGGTCGGCAGCGGGCCGCTGCGACCGTTGGCATGGCGGGCCCACCAGTCGGTGCTGCCGGCTTCCTGCACCAGTGCGACCGGTTCATCATTCACCACCGCGGCGCTGGCGCGCACGATCTCGTCGTGGCTGGCGTCGAAGGTCCAGCCCAGCTCGCGACCGAGCAGGTCCACCGCCAGGGTCTCGCGCGCATCCGATGCCGTGGTCAATACCGGGGTGGCGCCCAGCGCCTGCTGCAGCACGCCTGCAATGGCGTTGGCGCCGCCGAGGTGGCCGGATAGCACCGGGATCGCCCAGCGTCCGGCTTCGTCGACCACGACCACGCCAGGGTCGGTTTCCTTCTTTTTCAGGTGCGGCGCGATCAGGCGCACCACCGCGCCGAGCGAGACAATGGCGATGATGCCGTCGAAGCCGGCGAACAGCGCCGGCACCTGGTCGCCCACCTTGCCCTCGTAGCAGGCGAAGGCGCCCGGCGCGGCGGCGGCCGCTTCGGTGTGGAACTTCTGCGGTACGAACAAGGTGGCACCGGGCAGCGCGGCGATGATGCGCCCCGCCAGTGCGATGCCATGGCGGGTGATCGACACCACGGCGATGCGGTTTTTGGGAAAGGGCAGGTGTTGATCGATGGGGTGTGCAGACATCAGGAGAGCGCCTCGGCGGTAGGTTGTTGGGCGCGCTTGCGGCAGCCGCGGCGCAGCTCGCCACGCGCACGCTTGGGGTTCTGCACCAGCAGCAGCGACAGGTAATTGACCTTTTCGCCGCGCAGGCTGGCCACGTCGTGGACGACACGCTGCTCGGGCGCGCCCACCTTTTCGATGAAGCAACTGGTGGCGAGCAGCTCGCGGCGCTCGAGCAGGTCGAGCACCTCATCGAGCAGCGGTTTCACCTTCATCAGTACCAGGGTGTCGAATTCGTCGAGCAGATGGTCGATGACGGTGGTGCCGTAGGCCGCGGGAATCACCGCGACGGTCTCGTCCTCTTCCGCCAGCGCCACATCGGCGACTGCAGCGGCGGCCGCGAAAGAGCTGACGCCGGGGATGGTTTCCACCTCGACCTCGGGCGCGAGCTCGCGCACCGCGCGCGCCAGATGGCGGAAGGTGGAATAGGTGGAGGCGTCGCCCTCGACCAGGAAGGCCACATCGCGGCCTTCGGCCAGCAGCTGCATCGTCTGCGCGGCAGCACGCGCCCAGGCCTTGGCCAGCGCGACCGCATCGCGCGTCATCGGGAACACGAGTTCGACTGCATCGGGTGGAACGTCCAGCCCGCCACGGCAGGCGATGTCCAGGGCGTAAGACGCTTCTTCGGCGCGCTTGACCGGATAGGCCCAGCGCGCGCCGGACTGGAGTGCCCGCCAGCCACGACGGGTGATCAGGTCAGGGTCGCCAGGACCGAGCGAAACGCCAATCAGGCGGCCGAAGCGGGAGGGCGGCAGAGCAGGCGCGTTCATGAAATCTCCTTGCGGGCGGTGACGATCCACACCGGGTTCTGCGCAGCGAGCCGATGCATGTCGAGGATGGGCTGGCTGCGCGCGGCCGACAGCATGGTCACGTCCCATGCGGCGCCAGCGGCGGCCAGCGCGGTGGTAGCGGTGGCGAGGTTTTCCAGGGTGACGAAGTTCATCACCAGCCGGCCGCCAGGTTTCAGGCGCTGCAGCACGAGGGCGATCAACTCGGCCAGTTCGCCACCCGAACCACCGATGAATACCGCGTCGGGGTCGGGCCATTCATCCAGCCCGGCCGGGGCCCTGCCCTCGAACAGGCTGTAATTGCTGGCGCGCAGGCGGCGGGCATTGGCACGGGCGTTGGCGGCGTCGCCGGCGTTCTTCTCCATGGCCCACACATGGCCGCCGTGTGCGATGCGGCTGGCTTCCAGCCCAACCGACCCGGAGCCCGCGCCGATGTCCCACAACCGGCTGTCGCTGCGCAGCGCCAGTTTGGCGAGGGAGACGGCGCGTGCTTCGAGCTTGGTGATCAGGCCCTTTTCGGGGGTGCGCTGGACGTAGTCGAGGTCGTCGAGCCCGAAGCGGGGTGCGTCGGCCGCAATGGCCGCCACGGGCGCCAAGGCTTCGTCCGCCGCTGTGCCGCGCTCGAGCGGCTGCGGGCGGCGCTCGATGACGACGACGTTGGGCTGGGGGAAGGTGCACCCGGCCGCCTCTTCGAGCGTCAGATCGGCGAACACCGCTTCATCAGCCAGGCACAGGCGGGCGACGACCGACAGGCGCAGGTCCTCGCCACCGCCGGGCGCGCCGTAACCGGCGGCCAGCAGCGCACGGGCGATGCGGTCGGGGCTGTTGGCAGGGCTGGTGAAACTGGCGACCAGCGGGTGCTGGGCGACGGCGCGCATCAGACCATACAGGCCGTGCGCCGGCCCCGGGCTGGGCTGCAGCGGATCCGGCTGCCATTCGCCCGCATCCGCACCATGGCAGGACGCAAAGCGCGCCGCCTGCCACGGCTTTTTCAGGCGGGCGAAGGCAAGCTGCAGCGTGGAGGGCGCCGGTAGCACCTCGACGCGCGCGGCGCCGAGCTTGCCAACGAGGAAGTGGGCGATGCCGTGGCAGAGCGGATCGCCGGTGGCGAGCACCACGCTGTAGCCACCGGCTGCCGCAGCGTCCTCGATCCAGCCGGGCGTGCGGGTGAGCGCGCCGTCCATGTTGTGCGCACGGGCTGCAGGGGCGTGCGGCGCAATCAGTTCCAGCGTGCGGCCGGCACCGATGAGGCAGGTGGCGCGGGCGATGTGGGCGCGGGCTGTCGCGCCAAGGCCGTCCCAGCCATCGTCGAGCAGGCCGATGATGCTGCAGACGGTAGCGATAGATTCAGGCATGAGAGGTCTCCATCAGGTCCGATTCGTCCACCGTGACGATCGGCACCCCTTCAAAATTGCAGGCCAGCACCGTGAGCCGATGCGGGCCGGGGTAGCGTTGGCGCAGGCTGCGGATGGCGCGCTCGGCCAGGGCGCGGTGAAAGGCGACCGCCAGGCCCAGGTCGGCCAGACGCTCGGCGGCGAAGCGGGCAGTTTCGGCGGCGCGGATCTCGGCCACCAGATCGGGCGGTGCGCCCACCTCTGCGGCGGCACCAGCGATCAGTTCGCGGTCGACCTCCTCGCGCCAGGCGTGCGTCACCGACAGGCCCTGGGCGATCTTGGTCAGCTTGCCGACCATAGCCCCGACGATGATGTGCTGCATGCCCTGCTTCACCGCGGTGGTGAAGGCCGCCTTGACGAAGTCGCCCATCTGTACGAAGCAGGCTTCGTCCAGTTGCGGGAACTCGCGCATCGCGCATTTCTCGGTGCGCCCGCCAGTAGTGAACACAACGCTGGTCTGGCCCTGGTTGGCGGCGACGTCGACCGCCTGGACGACGCTGGCGCGGAAGGCCGCAGTCGAATACGGACGCACAATGCCGGTGGTGCCGAGGATGCTGATGCCACCGAGGATGCCAAGGCGGGCGTTGAGCGTCTTCTTCGCCATCTCTTCGCCGCCGGGCACCGAGATCGTCACCGCCAGGCTGTCGCCGGCCTCGAGGATGGGCGCCCCGGCCGCGCGCACGTTGTCGATGATGTTGCGCCGTGGCACCGGGTTGATCGCCGGGCAGCCCACGTCCAGGCCAAGGCCTGGCTTGGTGACCACACCCACACCGGGCCCGCCCTTGAGGATCACCTCGCCGCCGCCACCGCGGATGCGGCAGACGTCGGCGGTGAGATGGGCGCCATGGGTGGCGTCGGGGTCGTCGCCGGCGTCCTTGACCGACACCGCATGCGCCTGGTCGCCATCGACGCGGCCGTCGGTGATCTTGAAATGCACCCGCATCGTGTTGGGCAGCACGCACTCCACCGCGTCCGGTACCTCGCCTTGCACCAGACCGAGAGTGGCCGCCGCGGCGGCCGCGGCCGAGTTGGCGCCGGTCGAGAAGCCGGTGCGATTGCCGCGGTCGCGTTTGGCATCGCCCTTACGCACCTTGTCAGGAAGGGCATGTCCCGCCGCCATCGTGCGCCCTCAGCCCTGCAGCGCCTGCAACTGGCGCGCTTCGGCCAGTCCGAGCAGGGCATGGATCGCTGCCACCACCAGGGTGGAGCCGCCCTTGCGGCCGCGGATGATGATCCATGGCACGTCGTCGAGTTCGGCCATCAGGTCCTTGGATTCGGCTGCCGACACGAAACCGACCGGCATGCCGACGACCAGCGCAGGACGCACCCCATCCTCGCGGATCAGCCGCACCAGCTCGATCAGCGCGGTGGGTGCATTGCCAATGCCGACGATGCTGCCGTCAAGCAGGCCGAGGCGGTGGGCCTTGCGCATCGCCTGCACCGCGCGCGTGGTGTTCTCGATGCGGGCACGTTCGATGACGTCGGTGTCAGAGATGAACTGATGGGGGCGCATGCCGAAGTGCGCCAGACGCGAAGCCGACAGGCCAACGCAGATCATTTCGACGTCGGCGACGATGTGGGTGCCGCCGCGGACGATGGCGGCGAGGCCGGCCTCCACCGCATCGGGGTGGAAGTCGGTGAGGCCGTTGAAGTCGAAGTCGGCGTTGGCGTGGATCATGCGCCGCACCACCGGCCACTGGCTGGCCGTGTAGGCATGTGCGTCGACCTCGGCGTCGATGATGGCAAAGGAGTCATGCTCGATCGCGCGGCCGGCGGCGGTGAGCTGCTCGGTGACGGTGTTGGTGTTCATCGCGGCTCCAGGCTCAGGCGTGGGCGTTTTCATGGGCGTGAGCATGGTGATGCTCGTGCGCGTGATGCACATGGGTGTGGCTGTGGTCGTGCAGGTGCTCGGCCTCGGCGGCAAGGCGGTACTTGCAGCCGTCGCACTCCAGCAGCGCGCCTTCCGGCAGTTCGTGCCCGCCCACCTTGCTGTCGAGCAGCTCGAAGATGCCCTTGTCGAAGCCGAAGTGAGTGCCGAGCGCAAACACGATGTGCGGGTACTGGCGCTGCAGGCGCTCGACCTGGGCCTTGATGCGATCCATCAGCACGCCGCTGAAGAGATACACCGGCACGATGCAGATCTGCGTCATGCCCAAGCGCGCCTGGCGCTGCACCACGGTCTCGAGCCGTGGCCAGGTGACGCTGGTGAAGGCGAGGTCCACCAGTTCGTGGTCGCCGTCCTCGAACAGCCAGCGCGCCATCTTGGCCAACTCGCCATTGGCGCCCGCGTCCGACGAGCCGCGGCCGAGCAGCACCACGCCGGTGGTGCGCGGGTCGGGCATGTCGAGCTGCTTCAGCAGGCGGTCGAGCTGGCCCTTGAGCACGGTGAAGATCTCGCGCCCCATGCCGAGGTGGCGGGCGCAGGCGAAGGCGACGCCGGGGTGGCGCTGGCGCGCGCGCTCGATGGCGGCCGGCAGCTCCATCTTGACGTGGCCGGCAGCGTTGAGGATGAAGGGAATCGTGACCACCCGGCGCGCGCCGTGCGCGGCACGGTCGAGGCCCGCGTCGAGCAAGACCTCGGCATGCTCGATGAAGCAGGTCTCGATGCGCCAGCCGGGGTGGCGATCGCGCCACTGGGCGGCGAAATGCAGGATCTCCTGGTTGCCCTCGCGATTGCGCGAGCCGTGGCCGACGAGGAGGATGGCGGTGTCGTTCATGCGGATTCTCCGTTGGGCAGGCCGGCTTCGGAGGCAGGCGCCGAGGCCTTGCGGAAGCGGTGGCCGAAGCCCGGGTCGTAGAGCTTGGAGCGGGCGATGTCGGGCCAGTGGCGGGCGCCGAGCGCGGGGCTGGCGATGATCATGGCCTGGCTGGCGATCTTCTCGTCCTGGCAGCGGCGCTTGATGTCGGCCAGCGTGCCGCGGACGATCTTCTCTGCGCCCGGCCAGCTCGCCTTCTGCACCACCACGATGGGCGCGTCTTCCGGCCAGCCGGCGGCGCGCAGCGCGCGCTGTACCTCGTGCAGTAGCGTGATCGACAGGAAGATGCACAGCGTCGTGCGGTGCGCGGCGAGCGCCTCCAGGTCTTCGCCCGCCGGCATCGGCGTGCGGCCGGCGACGCGGGTGAGGATGACGGTCTGCGTCACCTCGGGCAGGGTCAGGGTCTCACCGGCTGCAGCCGCCGAAGCCATCGCCGACGACACCCCCGGCACCACCTTCCAGTCAATGCCGGCTGCATCGAGCGGACGTGTCATCTCGACCAGCGCGCCGTACAGGCCTGGGTCGCCGGTCTGCAGGCGCACCACGGTACGGTAGCGAGCGCAGGCATCGAGCAGCCAGGCGCTCATCTGCTCGAGGGTCATGTCCTTGGAGTCGCGGATCTCGCACCCGGCCGGCGCGTACTGCGTGGCCGTCTGGTCGACCAGCGAACCGGCGAACAGGATCGCGCCCGCCTGCTCGAGCAGGCGGCGCCCCTTCACCGTGATGAGGTCCGGATCGCCGGGCCCTGCGCCGACAAACCAGACCGTGCCGGCGGCGGTGTCCTTGCCAGCGTTCATCAGCCGCGCGCCGGCACTGCGAAGCACAGTTGCACCAGCGGACGATGCGCCTGCGAGTGCAGCAGCTTGACCACCGCCACCGTCAGCACCGGCTCGATCAGCACCACCGGCAGATAGGCCGCAGCAAACGTCGCCCATTCCGTGAACGGCGTTGCCACCTGCCCCATCGACAGCCAGAAGCCGACCATCGCCGCGACACCCGCGTAGTAGGTGGCGTCGAGCTTCAATACCGACTTGACCTCGGTGGCGGCACCGGCCGCGAGCTTGCGACCCAGACCGAGGTGCAGCGCCACTAGGGGCACAGCCAGCGACAGGACGTTAACGCCCAGATGCAGCAGGTCGGCAGGTTCGAAGATCACGCCCTGCAGCAGCAAGCCCAGCCCGAAGCCAAGCAGCGTGGGCACGAAACCGAGCGTGAGGTAGATCGGCATCGCGCCGATGAAGTGCAGCTCCGACGCGCCTGCGGGCATGTGGAAGCTCTGCATGAAGACGGAGAAGAACAGCGCCGCGAGCAGCGTGCGCAGAATGAGTTGCGGCTTCTTGATGAGCTGCGGCGCCTGGACGGCGAGCAGGCTGGCGGCGGCAAGGTTGGCGGCAGCGATTTTGGCGCTGGAAAGGATGCCCGGTTCGATATGCATGATGACTCCCCACGAGTGCTTCGATAAACGATGGGAGCCACGGCAGCGGGGAGCGCGTGCGTGCGCAGTCCGCGGGAAGTCCGCGGACATACGAAAGCATGCAATACGAATCGGCTGGAGCTTCCGGCGCACGCGGGCAGCCGGCGGAAAACCAGTCGGACCGAACCCTCACCCCGGGGCTCACATCAACCAAACTCGATCGGGCCGGTCTTCTGGCTTGCCTTCTTCCTCGTCCGCCGACCTTCCCGAGCACAAGGCTCAGTGGCGTATGGCGGAGTCGTCAGGCTTACAGCAGCGGGGGCTGCGCCGGACTGGTCGTTCGCGCGGGGCGAACAACGTCACCGGACTTCCCGTTTCACCCTGTCATAAGGTTTTATGACAGAGCACCCGGATCGAATGAGCGCGAAGCCTAAGCGATATGCCATAGAGAATGCAAGTTGCCGTAAGGGAAGGCTAAAGCGCTGGACCAGCAAGCGCCGGGGCACGCTGACTGACATTGCAGCCATGCGCCAGCGCCATTGACAGAAACGCCGGTGAGATGTTCGGAATGAGATAGGACAAGAACCGGGAACGGGCGCGCGGCGGTTAACGAGGCCAGCCCAGTTCAGTCACGCACGATCGAGCGCAGGGCCTCGGCCAGCATCGGCGCCACCTGCACCGCGTTGCTCGCGTGCACGATGCAGTCGGTGCTCCAGACCTCACCCACGCCCGCGGCGCGGATCAGCGCGAGCGCGTCGCCCGCGAACAATGCATGCGTCACCGCCACATCGACCGACGCCGCGCCGGCCGCCAGCACGCGCTCGGCAGCGCGCCAGGGTGTGACCCGAACTCGCCACGTCGTCGAGGATTACCACCGCCTGCCCGCGTACGTCGGCGCCCGCGGGCAGTGCGATGTCGACCTGGCGGTCATCGTGGCGCAGCTTCTCGCACACGATGAAGTCGAGCCCGTGGCGCTGCGCAGCAGCTTCCACCCATTGCCGCGACTCGAGATCGGGGCCCACGAGCAGCGGGCGGGCACGATGCGACACGGCGACATCGGCGAGCAGGCCGGCGCCCGAGAGCGCGATCGCGTGCGGCACCGGGATGGCCTCGGCCAGCGTGGCGATGCGGTGCAGATGCGGATCGACCGTGATCACGCCATCGAACAGGCCCGCCAGGAACTCGCCGACGATGCGCTGGCTCACCACCTCGCCGGCGCGGAAGGCCTTGTCCTGGCGCATGTAGGCGAGATACGGCGCGACCAGGGTCAGGTGCTGCGCGCCCATCTTCCCCGCGCTACGCGCGACCAGCAGCAGTTCGAGCAGTTTTTCGTTGGGGCGGTGCAGGCTGCGGTAGAGCACGACGCGCGCGGGCAGAGAGGCAGGCAGGCGCAGGCGCAGTTCGTCGTCGGGGAAGCGGTGGCGCTCGATCACGGCCGCATCGAGGCCGGCAGCCCGGGCGAGGCGGGTGGCCTCGTCGGTCTCGTCCTCGAAATGCAGCAGCACGGTGTCTTCGATCTTCATCATCGCCGCAAGGGTACACCTCGCACGCGAGGGTCTGAAGACCTCCCGGCAGCGCCGACGCGACGCATTTCACGGCGCAGGCCAGTTCATGCGCGAGGCCCGATTCCCTGACCGTGCTGGCCCGAATTGGCGCACTGGCGACGTCATCCATGCAGCCGGTTTGACAAACCCAGAATGGGCTACTAGAAATGAGGGGCCGGTCATGTGAACAAGAACAAGCACCGGCGCGGCTTCCAGCAGCACCCCCGACACCGTTGCATACGACGCCCGCAGGAGGAGACGATGCCCGACGTGCTGGCGCAGGACGCGCTCGCCGCGCTCGACAGCGCGATCGCGGGGCTTCTGCCATCCGCCGTCCCTGGCGGGATGACGCGGAACGTGCACGTCGAGCCGAGCCGCATCCGGCCGCTCGGGCTGGGTGGCTACGTCGGCAACCATGTCGGTCCCCACGCCGGGCAATTCGGGCGCCGTGTGCAGGCGCGTGTCTCCATCGGCGTCACCGGCGGCAACGACACCAACGCACACACTTACCTCGTCGGCATCGGTACCGAGCTGCTCAGCCTGTCGCGCGCCGAACGCGTCGCGCGTGGCTTACAGCGCCTCGACCGCGTGCCGGTCGACGATGCGCGCGCGCTCGCCTTCGACGTCGACTTCGAATTCATCAGCACACCCAGCACAGGCGAGGGCGTGATCACCGATCTCGTCCTCGACATCGAGCCCGACGGCTGAGCGCACGGGATCGAAAACCGCATGGCGCGCAGCTCGCGACATGCATCGGCAATGCCCCGCGCGGGGCGAACGGACTCCCCAGCGGGGATCGAAGGAGCGGGCGATGGAAGAGAACTTTGCGGAACAGATCGTTCCCGGCACATTCATCCGGGTCCAGGCCGAAGGGCTCATCGCGCCCAAGGGCGTGAGCTTCGGCAACGTCGGCATCGTCGGCACGGCCGCGGCGGCCGAAGGCGTCACCAACGCCATCGGCCAGACGCACATCCTCGGCAGCATGGAGGACGCTGCCAAGCTCTACGCGCCCTCCGACGCGCTCGCCACCGGCGCGCAGAACCTGATGCGCGGCCTCGCGCTGCTGTTCGGCAACGGCGCACGCACCGTCTATGCCCGCGCCGTTGCCGCCGGCGCCGACCAGACCGCCTTCGCCAATGCCGCGGCCGAGCTGCTCAAGGACACGATCAACATCCTGATCGCCCCCGAGCTCGCCACCGCCACCGCGCTGCAGGTGCTGCCGTCAGCGGTGAACACCGCCGAGGGCGACGGCAAGGACATGATCACCGTGATCGGCTCGGATGCCACCGCCGTCAGCGACATCGCCGCCCAGGTCGCGGCCAACAAGCGCGTCGTGCTCGTTACCCCGGGCGTGCGCGCCTACGACCCCGCGGCCGGGGCGATGGTCGACCTCCCCGGCAACTACACCGCCGCCGCGGTCGCCGGCCTGATCGCCAGCCTGGCGCCGCAGGCCAGCCCGACCAACAAGGTGCTGTCCGGCGTCACCCAGCTCACCACGCGCTACAGCTACGGCCAGCTCAAGTCGCTGCTGCAGGCAGACGTCTGCCCGCTCGAGGACCGCCAGGGCATCCGCGTGGTGCGCGGCATCACCACCGAGGGCGCGGCCTTCTCGCAGATCACCACGCGGCGCATCGTCGACTTCGCCAAGGCCGGCATCCGCCAGGTCGCCAACCCCTTCGTCGGCCGACTCAACAACGAGCGCGTACGCACCGCGCTACGCGGCGCGCTCGACAGCTTCCTCACCACCATGGTGGTGGATGAGGCCCTCACCGGCTACCAGCTCGAGGTGACCGCCACGCGCGCCGACGAGATCGCCGGCCGATGCATCGTCAACGTGGCCATGCAACCCACCTTCAGCATCGACTACATCCGCGTGACGCTGGCGCTGTCCTGAACACGCAGGCAAGGAGACCGACATGCCATCTGCCGCCAACCAGAACGTCTACACCGGTGCCGACGGCACCATCCTGCTCGCGCCCGCCGGCGACGGGCCCGAGGGCTCGGCCGCCGGCGCCGTGATCGAGGGCAACGACCTGATCCAGGTCGGCCGCGTCACCGGCGTCACCGTCCAGGTCAGCTCGGCGATCCGCCCCTTCCACGAGATCGGCCAGCGCTACGCGAGCGAGCTGCGCTCGGGCAACGTCAGCGTGAGCGGCCACATCGACCGCGCCTGGCTCAACGGCGCGCTGCTGCGCCTGCTGCTCGGCGAGGCGGCCGACCAGCGCCCGCGCGCCTCCTGGGTGCAGCCCGCGTTCAACATCACGCTGATGGCCGAGAACGCCGCCAGCCCGGGCACCAAGTCGATCGTCACCCTGCACGACGTCAAGCTCGAGCAGTGGAATCTCACCATGCCGGAGGACGACTTCGTCATGGAGGGCGCCGACTTCCAGGCGCTGTACGTGACCGTCCGCGACGAACGAGGCTGAGCCGATGAGCATGGCAACGCAGGCGCGCCCGCCGGCGGTCGACGCGGCGCCCGAGGCCTACCTCGGCGCCGACGAGCTGCTCGCCGGCAGCGCCGCGACCTACGACATCGAGGTGCCGGCCGCGCTGATCGAGGCCGGCCGCAGCGGCTTCGCCGGGCGGGTGCAGATCCGCCCGCTGACCGTGCGCGACCTGCAGCTCATCAGCCGCGCCGCGCGCGACAGCGACAGCCTGGCCGGCGCGCTGATGGTGCATGCGGCGTTGCAGCTGCCCGAGCTGTCGCTGCCGCAGGTGTCGGCGCTGCCAATCGGGCTGATGGAGTTCCTGCTCGCCGAGGTCAATCGCGTGAGCGGCCTCGCCGTCGCCCCCGCCGCGCTGGAAGAGGCCGCCGAGCAGCCGATCGCGCGCGCCGCCCACGTGCTGGCGCGCGAATTCGGATGGACGCCGCAGCAGCTCGGCGAGCTCACGCTCGGCCAGATCCTGCTCCACCTGCAGATGCTGCGCGAGGAGGGCGGCCGCCATGGCTGAACCGCGCGGACTCGCGGCCGCCCTTGCGCCCTTCCATGCGGCCAGCAAGCACCTGCAGGCGACGCAGGCGCGGCTGTCCGCGCTGATCGCCGCGGTGACCAGCGAGGCCGCGGCGCGCACCGGCAATCTCGAGAACCTGCCCGCAGCGGCGCGCTTCAACCCTTTCGCCGTCGCTGTGCCCTTGAACCCCTTCGTAATGCCGAAATTCGTCGACGCAGCGAACGCCGCCAAAGCCGGCGCCAAGGCGGGCGGACGGCGCAGCGACACGGGCAAACGGGCTGCACCGACGGCCGCTGCGCGCCCCGGCGCGAGCGCAAGCGCCGGCCTGGCCAGCGCCGCGGACAGCCTGCGTCAGGCGCCGGGCCGGGCACCGGACCTCCCGCCGTCGGCCGCAGCGCGCGCCGCCGCCGCGCGCGCAGAGCCCGATCGTACGCTCGCCGACACGGCCCGCTCCGGGGCCGCTGCAGCGGCCGCCGCGGGCGCGTCTTCGGCGGACGCCCCGTCGGTCGGCGCGCTCATCGACGCCTTGCTGCAACGCCACGGCGCCCCGGCCGCCTGCCCCAAGGCCGGCCGCACGCCCGCGCGCACGGCCCGATCGGGCGCCGCCGCGGCGGCCGGCGCGGCCGAGTCTTCGTCCGGCGTGCAGTCGGTCGGCGAACTCATCAATGCCGTGCTGCAAGGCCACACCGCCGCCGGGCCCGAGGCGGGCCGTACGCTCGCCAACGCGGCCCGCTCCGGCGCCGCTGCGGCGGCCGGCGCGGGCAGGGCTTCGGCGGGCGCACCGTCGGTCGGCGCACGCATCGGCGGCCTGCTGCAGCACCACGCCGCCCCGCGCCCGGACACCCGCCCGGCCGCGGACGCGCAGCCCACGGCGAGCGCTGCCCACGCCAGCGCCCACCTGCAAGGCGCCCCCGACACGCTGCGCACCCTGGTCGCGCCGCTGTTCCTGCGCCCGCTCCCCGACACCGGCGCCGGCCCTGCGGAGGCGGGCGCGCAGCGCGCATCGGAACGCCTGCCACTGCGGCGCGCACCCTCCCGGCTGCTCGGCGCGGCAGCGCCTGGCACGCAGGCCACGGCCCCAGCGGCAGCCACTGCCAAGACCTGGACCGCCGCCGCTGAACCCGCATCCGGCCAGCCCGCCGACGGCCCCGCGGACCTCGCCGCCGGGCTCGACCGCCTGCTGCGTGAGCAGGCCTGGCTCAGGGGAGTGGATCTGACATGAGCCTCACCCCCATGCTCGCCGACTGGGAACTGCCGCGCGTGACCCGGCTGGAAACGCTCGAGACGCGCGACTTCCTCGAGCTCCCCGTGCCGGGGCGCGCCGGCAGCCTGTTCCAGGATCTCGACCGCCGCCCGGCGCGCATCGTCATCGAGGGCTCGGTGTTCGGCAGCGAGGCCGGGCTCGAGCTGCTCAACGCGGTGCGCGAGAAATACCTCGCCGGCGCGCCGATGACCTTCGTCTCCGACATCGCCACCGGCACCGACATCCAGTACGTGCTGCTGCAGCAGCTGCACGTGCAGGCCGAGGCCAGCGCGCCCGACCAGATCGACTACACGCTGTGGCTCACCGAGTCGCCCCCGCCACCGCCGCCCGCCGACGTGCTCGGCGGCATCGACACCGGCCTGCTCGATGACGCCGCCGGCCTGCTCGACCAGGCCATGGGCGCGATCGACGCGCTCGAGGCCCTCGGCAGCCTGCCGGCGATCTCCGACCCCACCGGACCGCTGGCCGGCATCCTCGGCGACACCGCACCGGCGATCGGCCAGCTTGGCAGCATCGGCGCCGGCCTGCGCGGCCTGCTGGAGTGAGCGACCATGCCCGGACTGCTCGCACAACTCGACCTCAGCGCCTCCGGCGCCGACCTGTCGGCGATCGCGGACGGCCTCGGCGGCGCCTTCGGCGATCTCGGCAAGCTGATCGCAAGCTGGCAGAGCGGCCCGCCGGGCGACTTCGGCAGCGCGCTGTCCGGGCTCGGCGGGCTGGCGGTGCCGCAGCTCTCCGGCGGTTTCGAGTTCGGCGCCAGCTTCGGCAGCCTGCTGCCCAGCCTGCAGGGCGAGCTCGGCGGCCTCGCGCAGGGGCTGCAGGGCGACATCGCCGCCCTCCCCGGGCGCCTCGGCACCGACCTCCAGGCGGCCTTCGCGCCGCTGCTCGCGCGCATCGACCGGCTGCAGGCGCTGTTCGGCGACGACTGGCGCTGCGGGCTCGGGATTGAAGCGGCCGCGGATGAGGGTGGCGGAGGCGGTGGTGGCAGCGGCGGTGGTGGCGGCGGCGGCGGCGGTGGCGGCGGCGGCGGTAGTGGCTCCGGCACGCCCGCGGACAGCGCCGGCGCCCTGAGCGCCGACCAGGTCGCGGCCGCGCGCACGCTGATCGACACCCTGCCCGCCGACCTCAGCGTGCCCAGCCTGCTGCGCTGGGTCCATGCCCGCGTCGGCACCTTCCGCCCGGGCTATTTCCAGCTCCGCTCGCTGCCCATCCTCGACGACCTGCGCGATCCGCTCGACACCCTGATCCGCTGGGACGACGCCAACGCCGCCGCGGTCCAGGCCGAGCTGGTGCAGACGGTGGCCCAGCTCGACGCGCTGATCGCCGCCAACACCCGGGGCTGCATCGACCGCGCGTTGCCGCCCGCCGACATCGCCGCACAGTCCGGCGTCGCCGTCGGCACCGCCGCTCGCAGCTTCGTGGACGCGATGAACGCGCTCGCCACCGCGGTGCAGGCCGGCAACGCCGCGAGCGCCGCAAGCGCGCTCGTCACCGCGCAGAGCGCGCGCACCGCCCTCGCCACAGCGAACGGCGCCGCGCTCGCCTCCAGCGCGACCGAGGCCCGGGCGCGCCTGATGTCCCGCCTGGTCGAACTGCCCGGCGCGCTTGATGCCGGCCTGTGCCGCACGCTGGTGCTGCTGCAGCCGCGCGCGAGCTTCGCCGACCTCACCGCGGGCATCGGCGGCCTCGCCGTCCCCGCACTGCCCGCCGACGCCTTCGCCCCGCTCACCGCGCTGATCAATGACGTGCGCGATCGGCTGCAGGCGGTGCTCGACCTGCTCGACATCGGCGCCGTCAGCGACCCGATCACCGAGGCGCTGGATGGCGCCCGCGACGCGATCGCCGCCGTCGAGCAGCAGCTCGCCGGCCTCGGCGCCAGCGCCGAGCGCGCCTTCGACGACGCCCGCAGCCAGCTCCAGGCGCTCGACCTCGCCAGCCTGCAACAGCAGCTCGAAGCCGCTTTGGAGCAGGCGGTCGCCGCCATCGAATCGGCGCTGGCGAGCGCGCTGTCGCCCGCCACCTCGGCGCTCGGCGAGGCCTTGCAGGCGGCCGACACGGCGATGGACGCGATCGACCCCGAAACGCTCGCCGAACCACTGCGCCAGATCCTCGAGCCGATCGCCAACCTCACCCAGCAGGGCGAGGTCGCCGAACTCATCGGCCTGCTCGAGCAGATCAAGCAGCTCGCCGAATCCCTGCCGCGCATCTCCTTCGCCCCGGTGGCGGACGAGGTGATCGGCGCGATCGGCGAGCTCGAGGGCGTGCTGCGCGCGATCGACCCCGCCACGCTGCCCGCGCCGGGACCCGAGCTGATCCGCGAGGCGATGGGCGTGCTGCCGCAGTCGCTGGTGCCGCTCACCGACCCGCTGGTAGTCGAGCTCGAGGGCCAGCTCGACGACAGCCCGGTCGAGCTGCTGCTGCAGATCAAGGCCCTGCCCGAGCAGGCACGCGAACGCCTGCTCGCACTGTCGCCACGCGCGGCGCTGCAACCGCTGCTGGCCGAGCCCTACGGCGCGGTACGCGACGGCCTGGCCGCCTTCAGCCCGACGCAGTGGCTGGAAGAGGCCGACCGCGCGCTCGCCGACGCCCGCCAGCGCCTGGCCCGCCAGCTCGACGTCGCCGCCGTGCTGCAGCCGGCCGCGCAGGCCCACGCCGCGCTGATCAAGGAACTGGAGAAGCTGCGCCCGTCCACGCTGCTCAAGCCGCTGACCGACGCCGTGCGCGGCGCGTTGCAGGGGCTGGATGCCGCAGTGCCCGCCGGCGAGCTCGGCGATGCGCTCGGCAGCGTGCTGGCGCGCGTGCGCAGCTTCGGCAACACGCTCCACAGCGCGCTCGAGGTTGCCGACCACCTGGTCGACAAGCTCGGCGCGCTCGGCGACGGTGGCAACCAGCTCGACGCCTGGCTCGACGGCGTGCTCGTCAAGGTCCCCGAGACCGCCAGCGGCGAGCTCGCCGACGCGCTCCAGGCCCTGCGCACCACTGCGCTTTCCGCCAGCGCCGACGCCCGGCGCACGCACTGGAGCAACGCCCGCAACGCCCTCACCGCGGCGCTCCCAGCGGCCGGTGCCGACGCCCTGCTGCGCGAGCTCGCGCTCGCCCGCAGCCGCATCCGCGGCGGCCTGGGCGCGCTGCCGCCAGCCGACGCCAATGCCCTCTCCACCTTCCTCGACGCCCCCGCCACGCGCGCCGCCGAGGACGCGCTGCTCGCCCTCGCCGCCATCGAGCGCCGCCTGGCCGAGACCGACGCCCGCCTGGCCACCTTCTTCGACCAGCTCGGCGCGCGCTTCCCCGGTGCCGACGGTCCCTTCGGCGCGCTGCTGCCCGGCAGCCCGGCGCTTGTCCGGCAGTGGGTGCGCGAGGCGCTGATGCGCCAGTTCGGCCAGCCGCTGGTGCTCTTCCTCGACAGCCTGAAGCTGCTGACGGCGCTGCTGCAGACCGCCGCGGCCGCACTGCACGCCCTGGTCGATGCGCTGCAGGCCAAGCTCGACGAACTGCTCGCCGCGCCGCAGGCGCTCGCCGACCTGCTCGCCGACATCGAGTCGCTGACCGACCGCATCGCCGGCCTCGACCCCGGCCTGTACGCGCAGCAGGTGGACACGCTCTACGCCGAGTTGCTCGCCGAGCTGCGCGCGCTCGACCCCGCCAGCCTGCGCCAGCCGCTGGAGGCCGCGCGCGACCGCCTGCTCGCGCGCATCTCGCTCGACACGGTGATCCCGCCCGCGCTGCGCGCCCAGCTCGACGCGCTGCACCAGGACCTGCAGGCCAAGGTCGGCGCCCTCGACCCCGACCCGCTGCTGCTGCAGCCGCTCGACGAGACCTGGCGGGCGACGGTGGAGCCGCTGGTCGCCGCGCTCGACATCAGCGTCTCGATCGAGCTCGTCATCGACTGGGTGCACAGCCTGCCGCCCGAACTGCGGGTGCAGATCGGCCGCGTCGACCAGGCCTATGCCGGGCTGCTCGCCAGCGCGCCCGGCGGTGGCGGCGCCTCGGCGAGCGCCAGCGTCAGCGTGGGCAGCTAGGAGAACAGGATCATGATCGGCTCCCTCCTGATCCAGCCACAGATGCTCGCCCGCATGCAGGGGCGCGGCGTGGGCGACGAGATGGCCGACGAGATCGTCGCCATCGCCCACCAGCTCTGCCTCGACCCCGCCGCCGCCGAAGCCGTGCTGCCGGCCTTCCAGGCCGCCGGCCAGCGCTTCGCCGATGCGCTCGTCGCCCGCCTCGGCCCGCGCCTGCCGCAGGCGCTGAACGAGCTGCGCGGCCTGATCGAACCGGTCACCCAGCCCATCGCCAGCCTGGCAACGGGCGCCCCTGCGAGCGCCGGGCCAGCCTCCACCGCCGAACTGCTCGAACGCCTCGCCGACGGCCTCGAGCGCCTGGCGCCGATCGCCGGCCTGCTCACCGACGCGCAGATCCGCAGCACGCTGCAGCGCGCCCAGCGCATCCTCACCGACACGCTCGGCCTCTCCCAGGCGGGCTTTCGCGCCGACTTCCTGGTACTGCTCGGCGAGGTGCGCGCCGAGCTGCGCACCCACCCCGAAGGCGCCGGCGCCCAGGTGAAGGCGGTGCGCGAGGCCTTCGCCTGCCTGCTCAGCCGGCTCGAACGCGACGTCTATCCGCGCTTCCCCACGCTGGACCTCGACCTCGACCGCCTCGCCGGCCTCCTCATCCGTGCGCTGCGCGAGACCCCGATACCGGCGATCTCGGGCCAGGCCGAATGCCTGCTTGGGCGCATCGAGGCGGTGCTGCGCGTGCTCGCCGAGATCGCCCGCGCCGCCGCGGTCCAGACCCGAGGGGGGCTGCCGCGCGCGGCCATTCCGGCCGCGCGCCCGGCAGCCACGGCGCGCGGCCCCCGCAGCCGCAGTTCGCGCTCGACCGGCGTGCCGCCGCGCAGCCAGGACGGCCAGTACTGCTGGTACGCCTCGTGGCTGTATGCACGCCACCGCCAGGGCTTCCAGAACGGCTTCGGCACCGGCCTGCTGCAGAACATCACCCCCGGCTACCCGGGCGACGAGGTGTGGCTCACCACCGACCAGAAATGCCTGGTGCTGCGCCGCGCCACCGTTGACGATGCCGTGCTGCACCGCGCCGACGCGCCCTTCGCCTGGCACCAGGCGCCGCAGTTCGCCGGGCCAGCGAGCCGCGAGCACTTCAGCTTCGGTGCCATCTCGCCCGGCTTCCTGGAGGACTGGACGCGTGCCACCTCCATCCTGCAGAAGAGCGCCGCCGGCTTCTGGCATGCGGTGGCGATGGGCATGGGCGAGCGCGAATACGCCTGCAACATCCCGCTCTGGCTGTGGAACTGGACCGACGCCGTGGCGCGCGGTGCCGGCGAGGCGCCGCTGCCCTCGCTGATCGTGCGCGCGCTCGGCTGGGGCGTGGGCTCGAGCTGGCTGTTCTCCTCGCTGCTGCCGATGCTGACCGTGCTCGGCGGCTCCTTCGAGGGCGTGCACACCAAGACCACCGCCGGGCTCGGCTTCCTGCAGTGGCTGACGCTGATCGGCGGCGACGCGCTGTCGGCCTACACGATCAGCGGCGCCACCCAGGGCGTGAACGACTTCTTCCTGTCGCTGTTCACGCTGATCAACCAGACCGGCGCCAGCGGCCCGCCGCCGGTGGGCGAGGACCTGCGCCCGGCCAACTGGCAGCGCGCCGACGCGGTGATCGGCCTGATCAACCTCGCCATCGGCTTCGGCTTCCGCGCGCTGATCCCGCGCGACGACTACGGCCTGCCCTTCCGGAACGGCGCCGCCGCCTTCGGCCCCCTCTACTTCCCGTGGATGCTGCTCGGCGCACCGCTGATCAACGCCTTCGGCAACATGCTCGGCACCTTCATCGCGTGGTCGATCGCGCGCACCCACACCCCGCTGCAGCTCGGCGAGAAGGTCGGCCTGGGCGCGCTGTTCGGCACCCTCACCTTCATCATCGAGTTCTACTCCCAGCGCGACGGCAGCACCGACGGCGGGCGCTACAACCCGCGCATCGACCCCGCCGACACGCCCTACCCGGACACCCGCAGCGACTTCGCCGGCTATCCGGACAAGGCCGGCTCGCCCTACCACCTGCCCTACGCCGCCGGCAGCGCGATGTACGTCGGCCAGGCCAACCTCGGCTTCTTCAGCCACGCGCGCTGGAACAGCTTCCCGCAGATCTACGCCTACGACTTCGCGCACGACTTCGGCGACGAGATCCTCGCCATCCGCGACGGCACGGTGGTCGATTTCTTCGACTGGATCCGTCGACCTGCAGCCAAGCTTGGCGTAATCATGGTCATAGCTGTTTCCTGTGTGAAATTGTTATCCGCTC